>Ga0265797_10000576_pt1 | contig 66811 bp, 47 predicted proteins | sample P2T30metagenome_FD_192433 | JGI IMG/M metagenome (GOLD analysis project Ga0265797, IMG submission 192433) | Plant litter microbial communities from East Loma Ridge, Irvine, California - P2 T30 | ecosystem: Environmental > Terrestrial > Plant litter > Unclassified | place: USA: California...
GCCAGACTCCCTTCTGGGCCAGACTCCCTTCTGGACCACACTGAGCAAGCAAACAGCGCAAAATTAGTGTACGCAAACAACATGCGTGTCCCACCTTGCCTCATTAGTAAAAGCGCTGGCTCCTGCTGCTACCTCCATCAAGTGACACTCTCCACCCTCCGACTGTGCTAGAATCCCATGGGTCCGGGACCACCACCACCTGGTAAGCCATCGCAAGGATGCCCACCATTTAACAATCCACCAACTAAACAAATACCACCGCCAGGACCATCAGGACCTCTCCACCCAAAAAACCCGCATCACCTCCACCGCCGCCGAGAACGATACCTCGATGGGATAAGAGCTGCACACAATGTGGCATCATCAAACGCCTCGTACAATTCACCTGCCCATACGGCGGACCCGCTGAGGCCACCTGCGCAAGCTGCCGTCACATGATATACGATACATCCACCGGCTTGACGCGCGATAAGACTGCGATGGAAGAAGGATATAATTGATCCTGGTGGGGTGGAATCAACAAGACCGGATGCGGCGAACATGGCTGCGGTGGAACGGAGATGCGGAACTCGACATGGATGAAGTGTGGTAATTGAAGAACGGCCGGGTTGATGGTGGAAGAGTGCGGAGGGATGAGGGATCACTGTGACTATACCGTTGGAGTCTCCACTTGATGTTTGCTCAGCCTTGGATCGCAGGGCTGAGCAGTGGTTTTCCGAAAAGGGAGTGTCGGCAATTGAACATTCAAAGATCGCTGCTGGGATTGGTGACCAGAGCACCCTGTTTTGTGGCTTTGCTGGAGTGAGGTTGTTTAGGTTTAAGAGGCGCCTATACTGTATGTCATCGACCAATCAGACAATTAGTCAATAAGAAGTTTCACTTCTTACCTTTCAAAGCCTCTCATAATTGCTACCAAGCGTACACGCGAATCATGGACTGCGCATGCCGATATCCAGCCGTTTGATGGTGAATCACAGTGAACGTTCAAGTGGTAGGCCAAGCATTCAAGGCTCACTCGATCCGAAGTGACATCACAAACGTCACATGATCCATCACAGCCCGCAAATCATGCATGTGGCAAAGAAATCCTTCGCGCTGGCCATCGCTGTCTTTTGCACGATGGACGAATGAAAGTTGATCAAAATGTCAAGTTTGCCGTGTTGGTCGATCTTCAGGTGATGTAATGTTACCTCTCCGCGGCTGAAGTCAGGATGTTAGGAAGCTAGGCTCGATTGACATGATGATGAGACTTTGGCAGACATGGCGCAGCATCCTTCAAGAGACCCCCCCCCTTTGTCATTCTATCATCAGCTTCGCCACGTCGACTTCCTTACTTATACACCCATCTAACCTGCCTTGGCTTCCTCAGGCCTGTAATACACACATACATCAACACAAACAACAAGCAAGCACTCTAATAACCCGACTACTTGCTTACGCCACCCCGCATAATACCAATCGCAACCCACTTTCTCTTTTCTCCCTCTTGTCGTCTGTCGCAAAAGACCCGTCGACGTCATCATGAGACTCCAACAGACACTTCTCTACCTGCTCGGCTTCATCACCACAATCCAGGCCCTAGCAGTGCCCGCCTTCTTCAGCACGGTCGTCGACTCTGGCGCCGAGCTCTATAAGCGCAAAGGCGGCGGCGGAGGCCGTGGCGGAGGAGGAGGCTCCAGCGGCGGATCTAGAAGTGGCAGCAGCTCTTCTTCTTCCTCATCAAGCTCCGGTTCCAGCAGAGGTGGCACCGGCGTCGTAAGCTCACCGCGCACCTTTGGCGGCGGCTCTCGCTACGCAGGCGGCGCATCCACTCCCTACCGCGCAGGCAGCACGCCTGCTGGCTGGCGCGGACCCTCGCCTCTCTTCTTGGGCGCAGGAGTTGGCGCTCTTGTCCTCTTCCCTGGCCTTTACTTGGGAGGCGCATACCTGTACCACCACAACAACGACGACGGCCGCGGCGACCAGCGCGAGACCTATTACAACGAGACCAGCAACATGAACGAGACGCGCCCCGTCGAGTGTATTTGCGCCCAGGACGCCCAGTGCGGCTGCAGCGACGATTTGTTTGAGAACAAGACTACCTTGAACGAATTCGCGAACAACAAAGAGGTCTCCTCTGTCCGTAACAACACGCTGTTCATCAACGGCACCCTCGAGGAGGAGGCCAGTGCTCAGAGCTCTGCTGGCGGCTTCCAACAGAAGCTGATCGAGGCGACCGGTTTCTGGCCTGTCGTCGCCGGTGTCGCATACACTATGTGGTTCTTGTAGAAGCGTCTGCAATTTGCACATTTCCGACTACCGACTGAAGCTTTCGAGCCCGTCGAGGTTTCACTTTTTACGATTCATGCTTCTATTTTCTCTTATCACTGTCAGGATACCCGGGTTCTAGGAGGGGAAAATTCGGATGCCTTGGAGTCAGATTAGGTCACTTTGGGTACGAATACCTACCCGTGACGTTCTACGATTCTCTTGTAAATCATCAAACGCAAAACCAACGGACCACGCTGTTAATCGAAGTAATATCAACGGCATTGTCCTCTCATCGAGTGTAGTTTGAAACGTAAGAATGACGGGATCAGTGACGCGAGTAAACAGACCAATGGAGTTGTCATTCGACCACATGGTCCAGGTAGTGAAGTGAGGTACTCGAGCCGAAGAACGTCGCCTTCACTTGAAGAGCGAGAGCAGTAGCTAGATACGTGTGACTAACAACCCAGGAAAGAAGCCGTTCACAACGAGTCAAAAGTCATCGGAAAGTCAAAGGAAGCTGAAACGAGCAAAAGTCTGGTGGCGGCGTTTTCGGTGGCTTGAAGCAACCAAATTTACGAGAAAGCAATTATCGCAGGGTCAAAACCTCAAGTCCCTTGATCGCAGAAAATCTGGTGAGCAAGCACAGGCATGTCTTGGTAACGGTAATGAGTGGAAATGGGGTTGTAATAATTCTCCGCCGTGGGATGGACATACGGCAAGGAGAGAGCCTAGGTAATTATCTTCGTCTTCTTCTTCTGACCTAGTAGAACTGAATCCCCTTCATGGGATAAAAAGGTTGCAAACGCCGCCAACACCGTCGCTAATGATCGAAAGCAAGACCAAATAAAAACGAAAAGCAAGCCTAGCCAGTCGCCAGGCACCCAAAAACTTCAGATCCGCAAAATTTTGCCCGCAACGTCGGGCACAGAAGTGGTATCTTGATCACGTAAACATGTCTCCAAGAGAGGGGACAAAAAAAGACAAGGAGAGAATTTCCCATGGTATCGTCAGCCGCATTCACTCCCCACGCAGCCATTGGAATTAACGCCTTCGCAAATTCAGAGTTGAGTTTCCAGGACTTGAGTATTTTCACAGCAGCAAATGTTGAATCGTGTCGTTCAGTTGAGGTTGATGCCCTTGAGCATCAGGTTCTCCCACCATCTCCGCAGGCCGAGAACGGTTTCTCTGCCGTCATCGCGCTTGTCCATGCCGGCGGGGTCGCCGACCATGCCGGCCATGAGCCAGTAGGCCGCCACGACCCAAGCGGCGATTGCGACGCCGATGCTGAGAATCGGGCTCACTAAGTGGACAAAGACGAGCATGCCAGGGTGGAAGACGCCGTCCTCGTTTGCGTAAGGTGGGAGTGGCGTGTAAATCGATTTGAGTTGGAGGTTGAGGGCGGGTCCAAGGAGTGAGGCGAGTTGTTGACCGAAGGTGATTCGTCTTGCGCACAATCGCACGGGTTGTGAAAGTGTCGTGATGACGAGAGAAATGAGTGTCCAGATGAGGTTGAGGAATGACAGCGCAATCACGGGTCCAGATAGAAAGAAGAGGATTTTGATAGCTTTCGCTTCTTGGACTGCGAGCCCTTCGTCGATCTCTGATTCGGCGTCGGAGTAAATCACACTGGCTGCGTTGTCGTCTCTCGACGGCCGATGAGAGTGACGCGGAGAGCGAGTTGACCGTGGTGGTGTTTGAGCACTGTAGAAAGCCTTCTCAGGATCGCGGGCGCTATCTCGTTTGCTTCTTCGGTTTTGTTTGTCTTGTTCCTTGGCCATGCCCTTTTCCAGATCGAAGGACGACATTGTGGTGCCGGCAGAGGACATGGAAGCACTCTTGTGGCTTGTTGCTGTTGTGGTATTGGGTTGCTCAGTGCTCGACAATGGTCCGCCGGTATATGTAGATCCGTTGGACGTGTTTGGCGGGAGGTGAGCGCAAGCCTCGGGATATCTGGGGTTGTCGATGGCTTGTGAAGCCGGGCTGGCGAAGGGGTCCTCGACAAAGACGGGTTGCGAGTACTCGTGGTGAGGCGCGTTGCAGGCCGCCATTTCAGAAGGCATCATGTAGGCAGAGCCAGCCGTGCAGTCGTCGTCGGCAGGACAATAGGCATGAGCTGGTTGGTTGGTGGCAGCGGGCAGGCAGTCGGTCGCAAGAGAGGTCGGCGTGGTCGGGTTCGGGTTTCGAAGCAGGACTCAGTCAGCGGAGCGGTGGAGGTGCGGTGGGCGGAGGGAGAAGAGGCTCGACGGCGCTCTACATATGACTGTATCGTTTTGGGTGTCAGGTGGGTGCCATGGCCGCCCTCCCTCTGCCTCTGCCTCCGCCCAGTCCTTGGACTCCAACAGCATACTCTTCGCCAATGTCGCCAAGAGGAGAGCCAAGGCCAAGACTCAAGCACGGTTCCAATTGACAAAGAGGCCAAGGAACTGCGCGCATTCTTGTAGCACCGGATGGGGAGGTTTTCGTGGAAGGCGAGTTCAATTGGGTGGTGTTTCGGTGGTTGAATGGATTTGGTTGTATTGTATTGCTTGGTTGATTGATGAATTAATTGCAGTTCTACGTGTATACCCAAGTGAGGTGTATACTGTATGCTTCAGGATGCCCGTTCCTTCCAATCAGCAGCGATCCGCCCCAGCCGAGCCCTACATACAGTAAGAGTGGGCATCATATCTACAGAAACTACCTCACTTGCTTGCTTCCGCCAGAGGTACCTGGGTACATGCTTCCATGCTGCTCCCGTCCGAGCCGTCTAGAGGTACTGTAACCTTTGACATAGCCTCCACGAACTCCGCACCTCAAACGACATGACACTCAAGCAACAAGACCCTTTCTAAACTCTCCTCCTCCACCGCCGCCGCCACAAACAAAGTCAAGATAGGTACTGTAGTTAGCCAAACACGACATGACTTGACACGCAACAGTAGTAACACTTCATGGCGTTACCTTGGATAGCTGAGCTGCCACTTCTCGGCATCGTAGGCTGTGACTCTGTGACTGCCGCGTCTGCTATTCTGCTCTTACACATACTTGGCCCGGCGTAAAGCCCGATTGCCTGAAACATATCATGCCGTTGCCAATGGCGCGGCGCATCGATGCCTCACTTTTTCACTCTTACCACTCTCTGCCATGCCAGCCCTGCGCTTGACCACAGCATCCCGGGAGAGCCCAGCACGGTTAAACGGCATCAGACCTATGTCGGCAGTGATGCACTGTTCCCACAAGACAAGAAACCTGAGCAGCTGTATGATGTATCGCATCCGATAGCGGCTTGTCCGCGACAACAACTTTCAGGCCTGGGCCACTGGGCCAAGGGTGTTGGCAAAGCCTGCTGCAGGGCGCGTAAGGTCGCCATGTACCTACACGTACAGTAGGTACCTAAGACCTGACCTCTGAAGAGGCAGTATCACCAATCGCCTTGATCTACGTTGTACCACTCCGGTCTTCTCCCCCCGTGGCCTGGTCTTTCCTTTGTACATCATCGCGTGTATTTCTTTGCCTGTCTCGACAAGTCATTGGCCTCGATATTTCGCCTTATGGTATTTCCGAAGCACGCCCACGCCCAGATGAGCCAAGACGTTAAACGCCCGAGTGCCGGACATGTTTGTCACGCGTTATCAATTCAACAATTAATCTTCGTAATCATCAATCTTGAACGCATGAAAGCGTAGCCTCAATATTTCCGTGGTAGATAGATGTACTGTGCACTGTAATCGCAGTACATAGGGCGCGACAGCTTTACCGGCAGACGGCTGCACCAAACATGGTAGGCGTTCGTCTATCAATCCTTCAGAGTCCCATCATAGCATAGTGCCGAGACGGGAAGCAGCTTAAGTGATCAGCGTCAGCATCCTCCAAGCGCTTCGTGAATTTCCATCTCCATACCATTGGTTCCGCCACTCTCCGACCCAGCAGTCAAAGGTAATACCCATCCACCAACCTCCCCCCTCCCACTTCAAGGAGCATGCAACTCTCGATCGTTTACGCGGCCAATGGCAATGATTGATATACGCACTACGCCCTACTGTACAAACACCGGATGTCAGCCAAGTACAGACCGTCGGAAAGTCTAAAATAACCCGATGAACCTCCTCACCATCATCGCCAAGAGAATTCCATCACCACCGCCGAGGGCAGCGATACGTTGGCCATCACCTCATCTCCTGGCTTAGTGCGATATCCCCAGCCAAGCTCTCTGCCCTGCCTTTATTGAATCCGCGTTTGCCGATGGTCACTGTACCGCATCTCAGCAAATGTGTGATGGTCACTACTAATCGTGCACATATACACGCTTACATACACATATGCTCACGCATACTTTGTGTTTCGCTTTCACAAAAATCGATCCTCTTTTATCGATCACTACCTGGAGGGTGTCTCGACTCGCTAACGTGGAAAGCTTCCAGCAAAAGCAAAGAGATTATCATTATTATCCACCTGTTCTTGGGTTCTTGGCCTTCACCGGATGTCTCGCCCTACGGGGCACAATCGCAATCACTACCACTCACATGCTAGTTCAGGCACGGTACGGTACGGCTCATCATCAAGCCATCGCCACTACCACTGCCAGAAGCTCCAAGACCAACAACATGAGCCTCAGAAGGTTGCGTCGGCACGTAGGGAAAGGCAAAAGTGCGCCTGCACTGCCAATTCGTGACAAAGTGCCCATGGTTTAAACTCTCCATCGTGACAACATTTTCTCGCTACCTAGTCTTTCGACGTAAGGGAAAGGTTAAGGTAGAGAAAGGTACTTGGCGACAGCATCATAACTGACCCTGTAATTCGGGAAAAAGGTTCATGTTCCCTCAATTCATGCTAACGTTTGTAACAAATTATAGTGGTAGTATCAACTCTCATGTACGGAGACACACTCTATACCAGTGGAACAGTCGTCGCCAAATACTGCTATCTCACTAGGATGAACTTCAGTAAGCGACAGTACGTAACAGCAACGCTAGCAGATCGCAAAGATGCTACTGTCAGTAAGAGATTGTCTCTTTGGCAAACACATACCAGATCAAATCAAATCAAAAGCGCCATCCGCAATCAACGATCCATCAATAAGTCAGTTCGTTGTAGCGACAAACCGGATCCCGAGAGAAGCCCCCGTCCCAATCTCTATCTGGCAGCACGCGATGCAACGCCTAGAAAAGATCGACTCCCTGAGCCCTACGACTATTGCTAGTACATACAGCAGAGCACTACTACTCCAGTCCACCATGATCACGCGACAATGGCAGGTACAGTACCATGAGTCGTGCAGGACATCTTAAACTTCTTTTCGCCGAGCTGTATCTTGGTCTCGTGTCGCGACTAGTTATTATACCAATTCCGCGGACTTGCGACACACGCCCGGGTGCTGTGTTGTTTTCCTCTCGGCCGGGAACACGTCATGTTCGGTCAAGAGGAATGGTTGTTGAATGATGCACATTTCATGTTGATACGGTAATGACTTTCAGCAGCTCACGAGGGTGGTGGCTGTTCCACCTTAGCCCTTCATGGAGACGTGCAATCGACGATGAGTGTTGAATCGCGCTGGGAGAAGGACAAGACCGCACCTCCGTGTACTTTCTAGTTTTCCGTTGAACAGATGCGCATCAATGGGACCGGCATGTTTGTAGCATCCTAGAGCTGCTGATACGACTGCGTATGAAGCTTCTATCTGGCGAGATACCATACTTTGTTTTCTTAGACTTGTTAGTACCTTGCTAGCAAGAGGACGATTTCGGTATGTGATAATCGCTGATATCCATATATAGTAGGGACGGACATGCTTAGCATGAACTGAGGCAGGGATTCTTATCGATCGCTGAGGTTCGCAATATGTCGGCGCGTGCTGTTGTTCCGTCAGGCTATCGACCTATGCATTACTCCACGTCATATCGACTTTCTTTCCTGACCAATAACACAAGCACCCTCGAAAGAAGCACACAAGAGCCATCGATATCGTACAATCTCATGTGCCCTCATACACTGCAGCCTGCCTCGCGTCGCTCCTCGCTTTGATGTCCTTGTAGGAGTCTTGTCCTGCATTAGGCGAGCCAGCAGTGGCGCCAGATACTGGAGCCGGGCTGCCAGGTTTCCTACCAACGCTGGAGATCGTGGACGACCATTGTGCTTTGGCCGTGTTGCCTGCCTGTGTCACTTTCGAGCCCGCCCATCCCAGGTAGGACTGTTCGTTCTTCTGCTTGATTTCCTTCTCCAACTCGTTGACGTGCTGATCCGAGACGTCTTTACCCTGGGATGTCTCCGCCGAGGACTTAACGTGTGAAGCATCCTGCGTTTCTTCTTTCTTCTCCGACTCTTGCCTTGCCTTCTCCTGCTTGGCCTCTTCCTCCTTGAGGGCTTGTACCTCCTTCTCCAGGACCTCCTGATCAATCTCGTCGAATCCAATCCTCTGCAGGACAGTTCCAGTAAGGAATCGGTAGCTAGTGTGGCCCGACACGAGGTCGGAGAGGTCTACATTCTCCACTCCCTTGACACCGGCGATAGCTTGCAAACCGGCCACTCCGTATTGAATGCTGCTGCTCCGGTACAAAAAGGCGAGGATGTAGTCGTTCGTGCTATAAACGTTCACTACCCGCCCAGAAGCAACAGTGCGCATTGCTCGCCATTCGGCGCTGGTCGAAGGCGCAGGAGCACCGATGAGGACAACCGACTCGACCAGTCCAAAGGCTTTGCGTTCGGCGAGCTTTTGTAAACAGGTGTAGATCACTCTCGCTCCCAGGCTGTAACCGATCAGAGTGACAGGTCGTTCGCCTTGTGCCTTGTTCATGAGAGCGTCCGCAAGGACTTCGCCGGCTTTTGAAGCACGGGCACTGGCAACACTCCATGGGTTGTCGATTACCCTTCCTACTTTCAGCAGAGCGAGCGGCCAGAGTCCAGCTGCTAGACTGGCAAAGACGGTTCGCTTGATGATTTCACTCCTGGCGTAGCCCCAAGCGGCAGATTTGATCATTGAGGTCAGGGAGTTGCCGATGTTCATCAGAGCTTCCAGTTCGAAACGGAGGGCGAAGCTTTCCATGCCAATGCCAATGACTTTCCAAGGCTCAACGACATCATCTTTGTCTGTTAGCCATCCACTGATGCCAATTGCCACACGGAGCCTGCGGTACTCTTTCTCGATCTTTCGGGGCTTGTGGTAGCTGTTGATCGGGATGAACGCAAAGTCTTCGATCTCGCGTGCGTATTGGTCCATCATCTTGCCGGTCATCCTTCCTCCGTAGGCGCCGAACAGACCGCCGACGATGACGGAGCTTCCAGCAAGTGTTCCCAAGTATGCAGCTCCAGCGGTGGCTCCAAGTCCCAGACCTCCCATCACAGATCCTAGACCAGCTGCTAGTAGCGGCGCGGCGAGACCTCCAGTCACACCGATCAGAGCTGCACCAGCGACGGTAGCCAGTCCAACTTTCCATTTCCGCATGTCTGATCCCTCTTCTTGCTTTTTCTTCGTCTCCTCGTCGGCTTGCATGTTCTCGGCTGCTGTCAATAGGCCGCGGGCGACTTTGCTCTCGTCCTCGGCGAGGACACTGGCAGGTAGATCCAGACTTGACGTAAGGTGCAGCAAGAGAGTCCTTGAGTGGGCGTGATAATGTTCCAGACTCAAAAGCAGCAGGAGCATTGAATTGAGAACCAAAGCCCTCTTTCCTCGTGACAGCTTCTTGAGCGGGTTGTCGACAGGAGGATACAGCCTCGCTAGTGCTTCCTGCACATTCTTGTCTTGCTCGGTTTCGGCTGCAGACTTCGTGGTGCCCACAGTAGGTGGCCTCTCAGTCTTGGGCTGCGAATTGTTTTTTTGCTGTTCCGCCGTCTCCTTCGAGTTGACCACCTCTCCGATGCGCAGGATGACATGATCCCTCCAGTCGTCAAAGTATGTCAACGCTGCTTTCTTCAGCTCTTGCATCTTAGTGCTGTTGACTTCCTTCTCCCTTCTTGCCAGCTCTTTTATGGCCTTGTCCTGGGCTGATGCGTCGACGGTCGCGGGATCAGCTTCCGGGCTCAAGGTCGCTTGATCTCCAGTTACCGGCTCCATGTTCGTCACCGTATCGTACTGATGTCCAGTGTGCTCCGCGTCGAAGATGTCGACTACATTCTGGCGCATGACTTCTGTACAGTCGCACACAAGTAAGGTAAGAGCGGCGCGGTCTTCGTCGGTTGGAAGTACTGTGGTTAGAGATTCGCCCTCTTCGTCGGCCTTTTTCGCATTGGCAGCCTCGTTGGCAGCCTCGTCGCGTGCGCCGCCAAAAGCCCCAAATTGGCCCTTCACTTTGCTGAACATTCCCGCCATGGTGTGAATGAGGGATGGGTTCGAAGGTGTGGTAGAGAAAGTCAACAACAGTCGTCCGAGTCTGAAGAATACCTAGGTTGACCCCTCCCCCCTCATCCACCCAAGCTACGTCATGCGGGAATGGTGGTCGATCATCCGTCCGATCGTCTAGTCGTCCAATCACAGGCGGTTGTTGTCGGTCCGGGCATTTGAAACAGGACGGCCGCGTATGTTTCACCCGCAAGAGGCAGCTCTCCAGTCGTACATTCTACGTATACCGCCTTTGTATCTGAACGACAGAGGGATATTTTAGCAATAACATTGTCAATGGTCTTACTTCCACTCGTTAACAAATCCTTGGCTTGATTTCCGCACGCTCCTTTCCTTACCTTACCTTCCAGCATGGACTTGCAATCGCCGTTGACCCAACAAAGTCGACCAGACTATTTCGAGCCAAAGATCGTCACACTCTATAGGGAACTGTTCAGGGTAGGATCTTCTTCGCCGGACAACGAATGTATTGACCGAAGCTAATCAGTCTTGATCAGGATGTCGAGGATCTTGAGCACACTGAAGGCTTCTGGCGTGAGCTGTTCTTGCTCAAACCAGATATCTCACGTCTCCGACAGATATTAGACGACACAGGCGGGGACTACCTTCTCCACGCGCCAGTACGTGTTTGATCGTGTGCTGTGACGATTTCGTTATTGACCAAAAATCAGCATCAACCACGCCAACTGCTCTTGCAAGGCATTGCTGCCGTGAAGCAGGCCACTGCTCCGGCTGACGACAACGCTCTCGATGTGAGCCAGTGACACCGAATCATTCTATCTTTGGACCAACTCATGACTTAGACTCTCACAGTGTTCTTCTCCATTGTCTTGACTAAGAAATACACCAATCCGAGTTCTGATATCATTGAGGTCCTCTCTGGGCTAGACAATGTCGACGCTGCTTTCCAGGACTTGGTAGCCACCCTGGAAAATGCGATCAAGGATGGCCGAGATGGTATGGTGGATTCGGATATTATCGCATACATCTGTTGACCTGTTTACCTTAGTCTCCACGAGGCAGAAAGCTATCAGGACTGCCATTGCCGTTGTGGCAGGCGGATACCAGACCGCTCTCGTGTCCTACTTTGTCCACCGAGACTTGTTTCCGGCACTCATGACTGTGAGGCGTCAATACCTTCAACCCTCGAACTGCATACTGATTCCGTGTCCCAGCACATACATACCATGGATCATCCCCTTCGAGCGTCAGAACCCTTCCTCCTTATTGGTTTACTCGCCAACTACGACAAGTTCGAGACGCACAACCAGTATCGTGCGAGATTGGCTGACTACTTGAACGAGAGTACAATGCAGAAAGTCGTCGAATCCATCGGTTGGACGTGCAAATTACTGCAAGAACGCTACATCGCCATTTTGGACGACACGCCTGCGGTCTGGAGCATAGGCGGCACGCTATCGTATGTGGGCTTAGGTGCACTGGCGAGAACCAAACCTGCTGCACCAGTTTTGACCGAGGAAGAGCAGCGCACGTTGTTTGCAGAGCAGTGAGTGGTATCGATGGAGTTTGCAACCATGAGCATGCTGACACAACTCACAGACCTGGGCCTCAGGCCTCCTCATTGCTTGCCCTCTACGACTTTGCATTATCGAACAAACTCTTTTGCCAGAAACTCATCGTACAGCCAAGCAGCGATGCAGATCTCCCACCACCGTTCAGCATGTTTCTGTCGTATACTTCCTACCTCACCCACCACGCCTACAGAACTTCGCGGTCTTCGCTTTACGCCCAGCTTACCATTATCATCCTTTGGATTCTGGTAGAGAATCCAACGACCGCGAAACTGCTTTGCGAAAATGCCGCTCCCGTGCGTCTGAGTCGACAGCGGCCACCCCACTTACCCATGCCGAGCAAGCCTGAGCGTCCTTACATTGCCACAATGATCGATATCTTCGTCGACGGCGTCAATCACAATCTGCGCAAACGACTCGACACGGTCTTTTACAGGCAAAGCATCGTCGTCCTCTCGCGCATCCTCAGCCACCTAGCGAAGACCAGGACGAAGCTGCAGTACCACTGGAGCGAGCTCTGGCGCTCTCTGCTTTCATTCGTCCGTTTCCTTACCACCTACGCGGACGAACTCAACAAACTGCATGGCGTCCAGGAAGTAGTGCAGAAACTGGTGGATCTACTCACCCTAGCCCTAAACACAGGCGAATCCTTCCTTCCCGACTCGGCGTCTTATGACGACTTATTCTACAAGCTCGTGGAATCTGGAGAAGCTCTGACTATTTTGCGCTCGGCTTACAACTTGGCGAAACCGGACGATCACACCTCGATCAACACTTTGATTGGCGTTTCGTCGCATTATCGCGACATGATTGTTGAGCATCACAAGGGAAAGAGCACGAACCTTAGCCCGGCCGAAGTAGCAATCATCATTCGCAAGGGTTACGAGACTCTGTCGATTGAGGTTCGGGAGGGCCTTGAAATTGGCAAGCCTTTCCGAGAGGCGGATTGGAAGGGCGTAGTGAAGAAGGTCGCGAGGGTCGCGGTTGCTGATGCTGCGATGTTGGTCGCTTCGTAGAACGGGAGGCCTGACCGTGTCGTGCGTATGCATTACTTGCTGAGCTCTAGCAGTGCCCCTTCTAGCTTCCCGTAAGCCCACTCCAAGCTAGCAGTTAAATCACCCTGCGTATATGCTGGCATAACGTCTATCCCCAAACTTCCAACAACCTGGTCATCAACCTCGCCTTCCACATCCCCATCCCGGAACAGATATTTGTGATCCTTGACATAATTTGGCCAAACGATCTTGTCAACATACCCCGGCGGATCGGCCCAAAAGCCTTCCAGCGTAACATACCCACTTCTCGCCTCGCGCCTCTTCTTCGCAGTCTCATAATCCGTCCTCAAGAACAACTTGACATCGAAAGCATCCCTGACTTCCTGCATCTCCTTTGAGTAAAGCAAAAACCCATCTACAATCGCCACTCTCACATCTCCTTGCAACTTTAACCCCTCTGCCTGTCGTTTGAGACCTTCCAGGACTCCGGGATTGACGCCCACTTCGCCGACCGAATTTAGGTCTTCTTTGCTCTGAAGGTCTGGTGGTGGCGAGCCATGGGCTTTGATGTGAGTGAGAGCGGCGCTGAGGGCGGGCAGGTTTATCGATTCCAGGCAGTCCCAGTCTGCTAAGTTGTGAGTGGTGTTTAGGGGAATTTCGGCGTCGGTTTTGTAGAAGTCGTCTTCGTGCAGGATGAAGACGTTTTTGGGCAGAATATCGCGAAGGAGCCGGGCAATTGTGGTCTTGCCGCTGGAAGAGGGACCGGAAAGACCAAGGAGCAGGTTTGTTGGTGGCATAGTTTTGGAGTCTTTTTACTGTTTGACTTGCTATGTTTCGCCTTTCGTTTACTTGATGTACGCGAGTTGAAGTCAAGGAAGTGACTCGATGAAGTGTGTTTTCTTGTGTCTGCTCTGAAGTCAAAGCACTTCTTTGGCGGAATAAATGGTCAGAAATTCAGTGCACGAGATGGCACTTTAATAATGGCAAGAGAGTGAAGCTGACATGTGTATGAATGAAGTGTAATTGAAGTGTTGATTGCCACGTGAGATGAAAGCTAATCGGGTCTCGTGCACGGTCGTCGTTGGCATCTGCAGAAAAGGCGCGCGCCTTCCCTTGTTCCCTTTGCGACGATCCACCAATCTCCTCCTCCTCCTCCTCCTCTTTGTTCACCAACACCCGCGCGCGCACTCTCGATTTTACCATACCGACATCCGCACTGGCTACGCGCAAACGATTCATTTCACTGGAACACCCCGCGACACTTCCTGTCCAACATGGCTCAGCCAGACATTTCCTCCATTCTCGCAGCCCTGGGTAAGCACTTGCGCGCATCGCCTACCTTGTCCTCGAGTCCACGCGACTAACATGTCACTCTAGCTCAGCAAAACCAGGCTGCTACTCCGACTCCGCAACAGGCGCCGCCGAGCCAACCCCCACCCGCCGCCTATCCAGGCGCAATCCCAGCGCAAGCCCCGAGCGCACCCCCGCCTGGTGCATACCTTCCACAGCCCACTAGCAGCGGCAGCCTCGACCTTCGCGGAAACCAGCCTCCGCCGAGCGGCGCAGTGAGTATCGCCGAGGCTATCGCAAAGGCAAAGAACATCGCCGCCAACAGGGGTGTGTCTTCCTACGACCCAAGAGCTAGCACGCCACGTGATGATCCTAGACTCGCTGGTCGCGGCTACCAACCTTCGCGATCGAGGTCGCGCTCCCCACCGAGGCGTGACACGTATAGCAACCCCTACCGTGATGAGCGTCGTGAAGACCCGAGACGCGGTAGCTACCGCCGCTCCAACTCTCCAGATCGCGGTTACCGCAACTCTAGAGACCCTCCGAACCGTGGCCAGGGTGATGCTGATTCCGAGACTATCCGTGTGAAATCTTCTCTTGTTGGTTTGATCATTGGTCGCGCGGGCGAGAACCTTCGCAAGGTCGAGTCTGAGTCGGGCGCTCGTGTGCAGTTCCTGCAGACAAAAGACCCTCATGCCACGGAGCGTCAGTGCACTATCACCGGGCCTCCCAGGAGTAGAGACACTGCCAAGACCGCCATCTTTGCCATCATTGAAGAAAACGGTGGTGCCAATGTCATGCAAGATAAGGGTGCCTACACCGCCGGCATGCCTGGCCGTGCAAAGGTGAACCTGCCTGCTCTCCGTGATGGCGAGGATAGTACCCAAGTCATGGTTCCGGATAAGACCGTGGGCCTTATCATTGGTCGCGGTGGCGAGACCATCAAAGATCTTCAAGAGCGCAGTGGTTGCCACGTTAACATCCTCGGCGAGACCAAGAGCATCAACGGTCTGCGTCCGATCAACCTTATCGGTAGCGTGCAAGCTGTGGGCGTCGCCAAAGATCTGATTCTTGAAATCGTCGAGAGTGATAGCAGAGGCCAACAACAGCAAGGCACCGGATCTAATGCTATGAACTCTGCGCGTGAGAGACCCTATGACGGCGGCCGTGCCGCCCAAGGTGGATCTTCCAAGACCATTCAAGTTCCCTCTCAAGCTGTCGGTATGATCATTGGTAAAGGCGGCGAAACCATCAAGGATCTTCAACGTACTAGTGGCTGCAAGATCAACGTCCACCAGCCATCTGGGCAGGACATCAACCGCGACATTGATCTCGAGGGATCGCCACGTCAAATGGAAGACGCCGAGAGAGCAATCTGGGAGAAGGTCGAGACTGTCCAGGAGCGTGATGGCCAGTCCGGTGGCCGAGGTGGCCGTGCCGGCGGCGGCGGCGCCAGCAGAGGAGGCGGTGGCTACGACCAAGGATCGTCCTACGACGGATACTCACAACAGCAGCAACAACCCGCCTCGTCGGGATACGGCCAGTACCAGCCTCAGCAGCAGGTACCTGCGGCCATGCCGTTCCAGATGCCCGCTCTACCGCAGCAAGGCACACCGGCTTCGGGCGCTGCGGCCGATCCGGCTGCGGCTGCGGCGTATCAACAGTTCTACGCGCAGTGGTACATGCAGCAGATGATGCAGGGCCAACAGCCAGGTGCTGGTGCCCCTGGTCAGCAGTAGGACGACGATGTCTGTTGACGTGCAACACCTTCTCGCCGTGAGACGTGAACGCGATTAATACCGTGTCTTTCGTGCCCAGGCTTTTGATTCGACCATCTTACTCGGATTACGTTGCGTTGCCACACGCTTCTTTGCACTGCTGATTCTCGCCGCTGTCTAACTCACGCTGCGTGTGCGTGACCTACTACTTGGTGTGGCTTTCCGGTGATTGTCTTTCGATTGCCAGTACTGTGACCAATCTGGCGCGTTTGCATATTACGGGCTCGTTGTGACTCTGTGCTACGATCGATCGTCGTCTGACCGAACCTGGTCATTTATCGCCGAAGCCATCCATAAGCATGCTGCTACAAATTCCTGGACACGACAATGCTTTCAAAGTCTCTTTCGCGTTCATCGAGAGAAGCAGTTTGACTCTACTGCGTCGCGCAATGCTGAAGCATGCTATGCGTATGACCGTCTGGTTCATGAAGGCCTCCTTTCGGTCCGCCACGTTCGACATTGCTGACGTGAAGCTTTGCAAAGCTCTTCCGACATAGACCTGGCGTCTCGCTAGTGGAGTACTTGCTTAAAGTTGCTTCTACCTTCGCTTGTAAATATCACGAGACGAGTAATGTTGAGAGTAAACCATTTGTTTTAAGTGCGGAAGGTTGGGTGGAATTGGGTGATTCTGCCATCATTATTCTACAGTTCTATAGCCTTTCACAAGAAACTTTTCCACGTGCATCAGTCCCCCTCAGACTCCTTGTCCTCTTCAAGTCAGATCAGGGCTCCATTGCACTTGACGCCACGCCCGAGAAACGCGAGAGCACAACCGAGTTGACGGGGCAGATGGCTTCATGACCAAACTTGAAGCCGGATTACGAGTTGACACCAGAACAGGTAGCGCGGTTGAGAGATCGAGGCAGGAGGCAAACGTCTCTCACAGCTTCGCTCTTCCAGCTTCCGTGAAATGGACACCCTTCACCCTCCCTGACTCCATTTCCCTGGTCTTTAGCACCCGCCTCAAAAGCTTCCCAGTCGGACTCTTCGGAATGCCATCTTGGAACTCAAGCTCAACCAACCACTTATACCTCACCTTCTTCGCCTTGACGAAAGCCATCAGCTCCCTCGCCAAATCCTCACTAGGAGAAACTCCACTCTTGAGCACAACAACGGCCTTTGGTCTCTCCCCACTATACTCATCAGGAACGCCCAACACCGCCACGTCCTCCACATTTCCGTTCCCCAAAAGCAGATCTTCCAATTCGGCCGGAGCGACCTGCTGGCCCTTGACTTTGATCATCTCCTTAATCCGATCCTCAATATGAAGCAGTCCGTCATCGTCAACGTACCCGACGTCTCCGGTGTGAAAAAAGCCGTCCTTGAACGTCTCGGCTGTAGATTTCGCATTGTCCAGGTAGCCCATTGCTATCTGCGGGCCTCTCGCACATAGCTCGCCGACTTCGTTGGCGCCTAGTTCTCGCTGTGAACCATCGAGAGGGATGACTTTGAGAACCGTGTTTGCAACGAGTTTGCCCGCTGTTGTGGCATATTTGTAGTCGTAGTGCGAGGGCGGGTGCGCTGAGATACAAGCTGTGGACTCGGTAGCGCCGTAACCCTGTCGGAAACCTGTTGCTGGGAAGTTCTTTTGCAGTAGGGTTATGATCTCGGGGCTGATTGGGGCGCTGCCGGAACTCCATCTTTTCACTATTCGTTGGAGGCCAGGTAGATATTTCAATGCCAATGGGTCTTTGACTAGTCTTATCAGGATGGGAGGAACGAGGATGAGCTCTTCGATCTTGTGTTTGATCACTGCTTGCATCATGGCTTCGAGGTCAAATTTGGTCATCATGAAGCACTCGCCGTTCATTAGTAGGGGATAGGTGCAGAAGCGTACGAGGCCGGTGATGTGGAATAGTGGCATAACGGCTAGGATCCTGTAGCGGTCGCCGGGAGAAACGACTTGGAGTTGGCGTAGCTGGTGGCATTGGGCGATGATGTTGTAGTGGCTGAGCATTACTGCTTTGGGCAGGCCTGTGGTTCCTGAGGAGAAGTTGAGATAGCCTAGAAGTTGGGTGCTGTTAGCATTGAATTCGTATCGTTGGGTTGTTTGTCCGACGAACTGCGACCTAGTCAGTATATGCCCAAACGAGATCATTAAGTCAACCAGCCTACCCGCAAACATCTCTGTTGCTCTTCCCCTCCGGAATCGCCGCCACCGGAACTTCCCCCAGCATTCTTCCCTTCTCGACCAACTCCCCCAAGCTCCTCACTCCGTCAACCTCCCCCTCAAGCAAGACAACCCTCTCCTTCCCAATCCCTAGGATTCCCGCCGCCTGCACCACAACCTCCAAACAAGCCGGCAAAGTGAAAACGATCTTGCTCCCCGCAGTCCGCATCGCATGCACCATTTCGTCAACTCCATACGCCGGGCTAGCACCGTTGATCCGCCCGCCGACTCGCAGAGCAGCCCACATTGCGACGGGGTAGTAGATGGAGTTGGTGGCAAATAGGGAGACCGTCTCGCAGGGTCGGAGACCATAGCTTTTGACGAGGGTGTTGCTGAGGCTTGTGGCGAGTTCTTTCACTTCCGGGAAGGAGAGGCGGGTAGATGGGTTCAAGGCGTCGATGTAGGCTCCGGGAGATAGAGAAGCCATAGGGGAGTGGATGGGGTGTTCGAAGGCCCATTGCCAGGTTGTGAGATCGGTGGGTACTGATTGAGATGTTAACGATTTCTTCGATAGACTGCTGTAATCACTGTGTTTGCACTGACTTTCGACATCTAGGTGGGGAGATTTCCAGAGCACCATTGTTATCGAAATGGAGAGAGCCAACTAGACCGTTGTGTTAATATGCCAGAGGAAGATGTTCCGTTCACTGTTCGTGATGTTATTCGCCTCGTAGACTGCGCAATGGAGTCGGATCGACTTTACCTCGGTACGCATAAAAGAAGGGCCGTTAGAGACTCACCACCAGCTCCCGATATTCGTGAAAGGCCACAGCACTGTGCAATAGCGGCGTATTAAAGTAGAACACGAATGATGTTCCTGTTCTCATTACTGGCATACTTCTTTTGTACATAATCATACAATCAATGGTACTCTCACACTCATCATACATATTTCCCTTCTATCTCCTCTTTTTAGGTCTATGACTCGGATCACGCCCATGCTTGTCGAGCCTCCTCTCTGGCTTGGGGGGCACGAAAGGTACATTCTTCAAAGAAGCCTCGACGAGCTTGATCATGTAGTTATCGACATGTCCCTCGCGGTTGACGGCGTCTTGATTGTCGTCCTCTTCGTTGGGGCCTGTTGCACCAGGTGTTGGCGGGACAGATGGGTTTTTACTCGTATTGTCTGCGAACTCTTCGGCGTCCTGTTGTTCTTCTTTTTGCGCTTGCTGTGCTGCCTGAACATCCTCTTTGTCTTCGACGGACTCGATCGTCTTAGCCACGACCTTGTCGCCACCAGACAGGAATCGATCGATAGCCGCGGAAACGTCGTCAGGTTCCTCGCTTTGCGTATCAGGCTTTGGCGCTGTGTTGTAATCCGTGGTAAAGCATCCGTCTTGAATGACAGCCTGGTCCAGTAGAGACTTCTGGTTCGCGCGTCTCAGTATGTTCTCCTCGACTGTCTTTTCGCTGACCATTTTGAACACCTCAACATCGCGCACTTGTCCGATGCGGTGGGCACGATCCATACACTGCTTGTCCATTTGCGGATTCCAGTCAAGGTCGAAGAAAATCACGGAGCTGGCGCCTGTCAAGTTGAGACCTACACCACCGGCGCGGGACGAAAGGATCATGCACTGGTACTTTGACTCGGGATGATTGAACTCGGTAGTGACGAATTGACGGCGTTCAGGACTGGTGCTGCCGTCCAGTCGCAGATATGTGAGCCCAAGCAGGTTCAGGAATCGTTCGAGAATGTCCAATGCGTAAGTCATCTGCGTGAATATGAGGCATCGAGAGCCCTTTGCTTGAAGTTCTCGCAGCAGAACGGTCAAACGTTGGAGCTTGCCACTGTCGTAAACAAGCAGCCGCGAATCTGGGAAAACGATACTGTTCCGCACGCGCGCCTCGTGAGCATAGTCGGCAGCAAATGGATAAGTCGTGTTTGCCCGAATGAGGCTTTGCAGTCTCGGTGGCATCACAAGCTTGAGAACAGGAGCTGTGACTTCGGGAGTACAGAAGGAGAAACGTGTCAGGAGACCCTGGAATCTCTCACCGTAGTGCTCGAGAGTGGGCAAGCTTCGTTGAATGAGCGTGCTACCAGACTGGAGGCGATCGAATATTCCCTCTGCAAGCATGAATTCTGCAGGGCCGACCCTCGTGTCGGCGTTCGGAGTGAGCACGGATAATCTGCCGAGGACGGCACAGCCCAAAGAAGCTCTTGTCCCTTTGACGGTGAGAACTTCCCGCAAGTCGGACCCGTAGACAGGCGTCTTCGACTGGGTGGCCTCGGTGAACGAGATGGCCTCACGTATCTGGGCCAATCTGCCCTGGCGTTGGCGGAATCGTTGGTAGGCTTGACATCCAGAGACTGTAGACAAGTCATGTTTCGCCGGACCGAGGGCCCGCTCCAGCTCTACGATTTGTCGGTTGAGATGGTGCACGCCGGACAGTTGCTTTGATCGACGCGAAACATACTTGCCCGTTGACTCATTGCTGATGACAAGCAAATTTCGTGGCGTTTCATTTTGCGCGCCAAGGAGCTTTCTCACCAGATTCTCCTTGACAGCAAAAGGCTCCAAGGGACTCTGTTCCATAGCAAAGCTGGTCTGAATAGGTCTTGGGTCAAACAAATCCGGATGGTTACACACACGTCTCAGGGCTAATAAGACTCTGCCTGCTGATACAGCGTTGCCTTGCTTGAGTTTCGCTTTCGTGTCGGCAAGACCCATATAATCTTGGTAAAGCTCACGCTGCCTCTTAGAGAGCTTGCAGACGACGGTGTGCTCTGTCTTTTTCGGTAAATCTTTTTCGACCTCAGACTTTAGACGGCGGAGCATGAACGGTCGGAGCGACATGTGAAGCTGGCTGACAACACGCGAAGCTTCGTCGGACAGTGTCTGTACACCGCGATCGAAGATTTCCTTCACAGGCTCTTTCCAATTCGTGAGAAACTCTTCTAGCGTGCCATGATGTGCAGCATCATCTTCATCTCCAGCCGCGAGGAATGTGAGAAGAGACCATAATTCGGTCAACGAATTCTGCAGAGGCGTACCAGTCAGCAGCAAGCGGGCTTTGGTCCGCAGGCGTATGAGAACTTGAAACCGCTGACTGTTGAAGTTGCGGATGTTGTGTGCCTCGTCCAAGATCATGTAATGCCACTTGACGTTGCGGAGGGCATTGATATCCCTCAGCGCAATGTTATAGGACGTGACTACTACGTTGTAGCCGCGTTTTTCTCTTTGATCATGGTGTGGGTCGTTGACCCAACCTTTTCGCTTCAGAGCCCGCTCCTCGGTGGTGCCGTAGTATCCCAGCACACGGAAGCCAGGGAGGAACTTCTGGAACTCGGTCACCCAATTCAGGATGACCGACGTCGGTACGATGACTAAGTGCGTATCCCAGACGCCATGCTGCTCGGCTAGATAGGCGAGAAGCGAAATGGTCTGTATTGTCTTGCCGAGACCCATTTCGTCCGCCAATATCCCGTTGGTCCTGTTGCGATAAAGAGACGCCAACCACTCGAGGCCTGCTTGTTGATAGGATCGAAGATCGCCACGAAGCAAAGACGGCTGCGTTACGACCGGTTTGGTCAAGGTGTCGGCCCGCATTTGGGATGCTGGTGTTTCTGGTCTTGATGTCTCGGTCAGAGTATGCGTTGGCTCTGTATCAGGCATGACTTGGTCTGCAGTAGCTTCACTCATCTCGACATCTTCCACTTCGACGATCCGGGGGGCAGTGGGAGACTGTGCATGGGTGTCACCCTCGATCCTTAAATCCTGTGGCTGTTGCACATCTTCCTGCGTGTAGGGCTGATCGTCTTCACGATCCTCACGATCCTCGATATTCTCCTCAGCACTGGTGACTGGGGTGGGCAGGCCTAGTGCTTTCTTTTCTTTGGCAGAGAACAAAGCCCACAAGCTGTTAGAGTGACCAGGATCCTCGCTTGATATCGATTGATCCTCATCATCGTCGGTCCCATCGTTACCGTCGTCTTCAGTATCGTTCATGTCCTCATCCGAATCGTAGTCTTCGGAGTCCATGTTAGTCGACTCGTCGGACGAGAGTCCGTCGTCGGCGTTTGACTCTTCTTGCGTGGATGCTGTATTGCGTTCGTTGCTAGCCAGCCCTTGTCGCTGGGTTGCGTCGTTACTTGCTGTTGGCTCGTCGGTGTCCATCTGCGCAGTATCAGGCTCGCTGGGCGATATTGTACCAGGCAATACTGTAGATTCTGGGTCCGCATCTACTGCGGCAGGCTTGTCTTCATCACCAGCGGCCTGATTGTCAAGTATGGGCGCTGGCGTTTCTGTTGCATCCCGCTGCGATTCCGAATCACTTGCACTCTCTTCGCCGAGTCCTGACACAGGGCCCGGCGGATCTGCATCTCGCTGGGCCAGGTAGGCAGCTAGTGCTTCTTCGTCCATGTCGCCTTCCTCCTCTTCTTCATCTCTGACAGAGACTGCCTCGCTTGCTGAGTCAGACATGTTCTCTTCACAGTCCTCTGCCTCGCCATCGCTGTCCTCATCACTGCTAGAGACATCGCCGAGGCTATCTTCCTCGTCGGAGATGTCAAGATCGCTCTCAGCCTCGCCTCTTTGCCTTGCCACCATATTCTGACTCCATTCGAGCTGCTTATTCAGCCGCTCTTGACGCTTGACTTCTTGCTCAGCCTCCCACTGCGCCCGTCGACGGTCGTCGACATATCTTTGTACCATCTCCCATTTCGCACGCATGTCGAAGGCAACTTGCTTTGCAATGAGTTTGAAGGTTTTGTCCGCCTCGGCCTTGAGATCCTCTTCTGTGGGACCACGCTTCGACTTCCAGTAGTCCAGGGCTTCATATGCGATTTTCTTGGCAACTTGACGGTGGTTCTGTTTCTCCCTCAGTTGCAAGTGGCGGAAGTACAACACATGGGAGGCGAGATGGTCTTGGTGTCCGTATTGCTGAGGCGGCTCCCTCTGCATGTGGTCTTCTCGGTAAATACTGCAAACGTCGGCGCTCAGCGGTTTGCCGGGTTGTGCAGCTTCGAGGATCTTCTGGCGCATGACGGCCTCCTGCTCGGCGGCTTTTTTATGACGAATGGCAAATTCTTGTCTGGAAGGTGGACCACGTTCATTTTCTGAGTAGGGTTGCTGTTGTTCTTTGAGTTCGAAATCCTCAATGACTTGGTACAGGTTGCGTCGAGGTGGCTTTGGGGGCGAAGGAGGCACAGCGTTGGGATGTGGTGGTTCAACAGGAGTGAAGGTGGTTTGACGGCGAAGTTTGAGCTTCAGGCCAGTCGCGCCAGGACGGATGGCCTCTGGAGATGGCGTGGCATCGCTTCGTTTTCGTGACCTGCGCTGGGATGTTGGTGAAGATGGACGACGCGATTCGGTGATTTCGCCAGAGCTACGCTTCCTCTTGTGTTCAACCTTGACAGTAGAGGTGTCAAGAGGAGATTCGAAGGACCGATTAGGTTCCAGCTCAGCAATTCGTGCCTTTAGGTCCTCAATCCGAGCTTGATCACCTGTTCCGCGCGAAGATCGCATTGATTCCCTGGTGGGCTTCTTCCTGGTAGGTGTATCCACGTTCGACTTGATCGCCGTCCTTTTGGAAGCACTAGTGCCATTTTGATCGCCGCTTGCCAGTTTATCCACAACTTTCTTGCTCCTCGGACTCACACGCTTCGGCTGCGGTGTATCGTTCGTCTCTTTATTCACGCGTCCACTTTTCCTTTTTCCGTCCACTTGAAGCGTCGTCGGGCCTTGCGCGGCAAACTTCTTCCAAGGTGGACTCGGTGGTCTAGACTGCGAATTCGCTCTACTATCGCTTCGACCACGGCTCTCTGTTTCGCTTACTGCGGGTGTGTTCGATCCGGTCCCAAATCGTGCCGAAACTCGCCGTCCGTCCGCCGTCTTGAGAGTTGATGTTTGCGCAGTGGGAAATTGCCATGGCGGAGAGGCACCACGCTTGCGCTTCTTCTCTGACTTGACCTTCATCTCAGGTGCACCTGCCTCCGCGGCTACCGATTCTCGTCGTTTCGTGCTAGGCTGGGGCGCCGGCCGCAGCGTGGTCGACGTCTCGGCATTCTCCAGCACTTCGTCTTCCGCCATCGAGTTCGCAGTACCTCCGTTCAAAAGTTCCTCCTTGATGCCTCCCGGCCCGGTCGCGTGTTCCGTCCGTAAATCACCATTCTCCTGGGATGCTCCAGCAACTGTATTCTCGTACTTCGATGGCGACGCGTCGATAACGCCGTGTTTCGATTCCACCGGCGATTTGTCCTCCAAGCCTGGAGGTCCTGTCGCGGTCATCAACGTGGCCTAGCCCCTCCAATCGTCATCGAGCCAGTTGTAGAATTCCGGGCAGAAAGGTCCAGGAGTACTTTGCAGAGCGCCGGTTATCGTGGTGATGCGGGATTTGCGATGCGGGTCGTGCTGGTCGAGTTATGGCGAGGTGGAATGTTGATCTGAGGCGTCGTCGCGTGGCTTTGCAGTATACTTGAGAATGGTTCTCTGAGTCCATAGACTTTCTAACCCTAACCCTGCGGGTTGAGCCGAGCTCTGGTGGTCGCGCGTCTGGTCGCATTACAGCTTGACGACCAACGAAGGTACCTAGGTAGTGACAGTGAGAACAGCCACTTTCGACTCACCTCACCACTCCAGGTACCACACACATACAACACACCATGGCCACCGCTTTCAGAGCACTGCGCCTTGCGCAACGCGCACCCTTTGCGCGCCAGATGCCCGTTTCCCGCATCACTTCCGCCCTTCCTCGCACCTATGCCACGGCCACCATTCGCGAGGCCACACCCGACAAGCCCGTTGAGCAGGCCGAGCAGGCCAGCGAAGACCTCAGCGACCCGAACATGAACGGCAACTACCCAGACCCGTCCAAGACCTCGGCCCTGCCATTGAAGAGGCAGTTCAGAGACCCTCGCGGGGAGTGGTGGGACCCTCAAGAGAGGAGGAACTACGGCGAGCCCGTTCACGAGGTGAGGATAGTGCTGAGAAGGTATCGTGAAGGGGCAATGGCTGATTAAACCGGTAGGACAACGACATTCTCGGCATCTTCACCACCGAGTCGTACACCCACTTCACCCCCGGCTGGGGCCTCGTGCTCATTGTGAGTATACATGTCAAAATGCGAGCAAAGCGTGGACAAATACTGACCAAAATCAGGGCACTTTCGTTACCGCTTTCTGCGGCATGTTGACGGTTGTTTCCACCTACTACCCTGACAGGCCTTCCGCTCCTCGGGAATTCCCTGATGGCCTCGAGGCCGAGCTCGGTGGTCCCAGAGCTTTGAGGGCTCGCAAGGCTGGGGATGAGTAGTTTGCACTGGACTAGACAAAATGCGTCCGAATGCGTGCTTGGTGGGTTTCATTTGTATGTTGTAAATAACATTTAAGCAAGTGTTGAACGAATGTTTTGGGCTTGTCCAGACTCATAGGCTGCATCAATAAGCCGCACGATTAATTACGACAAGCCTGGAAGTGATCACACTTGCTGTAAGGCCAATCATCATTCCTACCTTCACCGAGTCAAAAAGGGAAGCACTTGGTAAGGTGGTAGTGAGCGTAATCAACTGACCATATACACACACTACACAACCGCTGAACGCTATCCTGATTTAGACCACAGTCACACAGTTTTCAAGTCCATCACCGCAACATCTGGCGAGCCCGGTGAGACTGTTCGCATCGATTCAATCACATCAACATGGTCCCGAGCTTGCAGTTGGACATCATAGAAGCTACACCAACACAGGCGCATCAGGGATGGAGACTTTGACCTTCGGAGATGGCTACTCTAACTCAAGCGGTCTATCGAATGGACCTATCGGGATGAGTATCTTCAGGCACACCTCAACAACGTACTAGGCATGATTCTCGAAATATACAGCCTAGCCTTCACTCCGTACCCCGAGAACGAAATTGGACTGGACTATCTTATATAGTTTACTCGACCGCTCATAGCGCTACCTGATCACGCCACCTAGTTGTTGTCAAAATGACCTCCGACTCATTGGATGCATCCCACTAATCAGTCCACTTCGGCCGCAGTTTTGAATATCCCTCAAACGGGAACGGCAAGATGCCCCGCGGACCTTCTTTCCTTTCGAGAACGAATCACGGAACTCCGTCCTTTTTCCACTGCTTGATTCGGAAAGCGAGATCAGGAATGGCGAGTAAGTCAAACCAACCACGCTTTTCGTGAGGGCCATGGCCTTCGTTATGCTTCAAGAAATTGAACTTCTCTAGGACATGGGCGTCTTCGTTGTTCTTCAAGAAAACGAACTTCTCCAGAATTGGGGCTTCAAGCACACGCTTACGCGAGTTCAGAAGCTGCAAAGCGAAGTCGTCATGTTCCGGCGAGGTCGTCGGCGAGTTTGGCAGTGGTCGCGCTGCAACGGTGGAGCAGGCCAGGATGGCTGTGATGGCGGCAGAGATGTACATGATCAAGCTTGCTTGCTAGCATCAGGATTAGATCAGGACATATTGCTTGACTAGTTGCGTGAAGCCTTACTGGTTGTAATGTGCTTGCGATGGAGCCAGAATGTAAGACGGTCAAACTTGCATGTTTCACGTGCGAGGCGAATGTTGCCAGACTTATACGTCGAAAACCTGCTTCTACGGAAGAGAACAATACTGGTCGATGCTCGTTGAAGTCAGCTGTCTTGGAGCTATGGACACAAAGCTTATACGCAATGATAATGGTCGTGGAATGCACTAGTAGTCCGACATATCCGCATACTGCATAAGATGAAAAGTTTTTTGAAGATGCTTGCTCCACCACGAATGGAACGAAGGAAGCGTCGCTAGATAGCGGGTTTTGTGGGTAACAATCAGTTGGTAAGATTTGAATCAATGACACGGTCGACCGTTAGACGCATTTTGATGATGGACACTGACATTGACAGTATTATATGTCCTTGACCATGGAAAGTGTCAAGCAGTGCGGAGGCCTGTCGTTCAGCCTTTGATTGCCTCGCAGAAGAAGCTACCATTGTAAAATGACGCGCCGATAGGTAGGAGACCACAACCTCATAGGTGATTCGTAAGAAGGGACCATCGAGCTACAGGAACAAAGTTCCTCTGATACCATGGTACTCGGCGCACATGCTTTCGATATAGGATATGGGCGGATGTTAGCCTCCGTGCGGTCGCTGTGCTCGCAGAATCGAGTCCCGACAATAGAGAATACATGATACCACGTGCTGTGTTGGCAGGACCGTCTCGTGTGCACAGCAAGGGTGACATAAGATTGGCGAGAATTCGGCTTCTCGCGCGGCAAAGCTTGGAGTCGTTTATCGAGCGTATAATCAGTATCAGTACCAGCATGTCCCCACAGCCAGCAATCCCAGTACCAACACCGACTTCACAACGCTGTTACCTCCCACCCGCTCCAACGACGAATCGGCGGCGCTTGTCGGGCCAGAGGACGACTCTGGGGATATCTCATTGGCAGCAGTGACATTTGCGCCATTATCCTGTTGATCCGCGAGCGATGGCACGCAATAAGTGTCCCGAACGAGACCTACATCACCACGACTTGGTCCAACCCCGCGAGAGGTAAGACAGTCGTTGAATGAATTCAGGTCCTGCGAAAACGGGCACCACTGAATGCAAGGTGTTCCTTGGCCGCCTGGCAAAACAGTTCGTGGTAAGCGGATTAACTTCACCTTAAAAGCGCACTCCCTCGCGTGCAGAGTATTCTTTCAAGGATCTCGGGCCCAAGGGCTCTAAGACAATCGGACCTGAACTCACCTACACCTCCCTCACAACAGTGCCTTAACGCTCCCAGTAAGGGCTGGCCGTCATCATCTGAGGAAGACGAAGAGTTGCTGGCACGACCGTTGCTGACGACGTAACAGAACTGCTGGTCGGCAACGTCTTGGTCTCGCGAGCATGTCCAAAAACTCGGGTACGTGGTGTAATTGGACGAGATACTGGGTGTACAGGCAGGCGTGTTTACGCCGTACGGCGCGTTTGATGTGCTGTGTTGCTGGTGTGAGTATTCGTGTCTTGGGTGACGATGTTGGTAGGGAGCAATTCATTCATGGTATCACTCACCAGTTGTCGATCGGCAGAAGAGCCATTGTGGTGTCAGCCTGGTTGTATGGCGAGATTTCTTCCTTTACAAAGAGGGATGTATCCGACAAGAGCCGTGCTTGAAGCGAAGCAGATCCTACGCGAAGAATGAGTGCTTCCTTCGGTTCGTTTGCATATGAACTGTTCGTCGATCGAGTGATGCCGCTGCACCGCGGAGACTAGGTACACTAGCCAAAGTCGAAAGCGCGTCCTGCTGGGCATGTGAGCAGGTTCAACGGATCGATATGACAACCGGTCATCTTGGCATGCATTGACTAATGCTTTTCGTATCTTACTAGATGCAAACTCCGTTCTGTATACTACATGTACCGATGGAGTTTCATCTTGGGGTCGTTGATGGGGAACAAGGAAGGGCGGGGGAAAGAATCGCCACTGCCCCAACCTCCTGTCCTTGATGCATAGTAGACTCGGTGTCTTATGTGTCCAGACACTATCACGTGCAGTGTGAAAAGTCGGCAATATTATCTCGTGAAAGCACTTGAAGTATGTTCGTTCCTCGAAAATGTACATACCTAGAGCTTGCATGTGTCAAACAGAGCGCGTAGAAGATCTGACTGTGCCAAGCCGGCTGTGCTGACATCGGACTTCACCTCTCCCTTGCCACAGTAGGTCATCTCGAAGAATATGACTCCATCGAACGCGAAACTCTCAATATAATCTTGCGTGTCTAGCAATCGAGTCGCTGCCAAATTTTACACCGTCACTAGTGAATGGTCGCGTCTAATCTGCCAACACCACAATGTCTACACCACCAGCCCAGTCGGGTGGCTTCATCCTCTCGCCTCCGCCGTCGGTGACTTCTGCAATCACTAATGCAAACTCGGAATTGCCTCATCCTCGCTCTGCCCCCTTGAAGCCTGGAGGTAGTAAGGAGAGCGCGTTCATACGGTATGTGGACGAACGACTTCTCCGGATTCAGAGACGCTTCGCCAAGCGCGAGACACCTTCGATCAACGGTGATGAAGCACAACGAGACGCTGCTGCAATATGGGACAGTGTCAAAGGCTACAAGAGTATGCGCGAGGCTTGTAAAGACCTCGAAGAACTTATGGGCGTTGTATGGGTGAGCGGAACGCCAGGCCTTCAAATCCCTTACTTGATCAATCTGGCGCTTCTTCTGACGACTATCATCGCCGACATGCCCGCGAATCCAAAGCAGCTGTTCAGAGTTCTGGCCAAGTTGGACCATGCGTTTGCAAGTCTCTTGCAGGGAAAAGACGTGGAAAGTGGCGAGAGATTACCTGGCTTCGAGAATAGACGAGGTGTGAGTGGAACGGAGAAGGTGCGAATCAGAAGCTTGATCGAAAGAACGAGAAGAAGTGTTTTGGAAAGCTTGAAGTCTGGAGAGCTGGATGATGCGTACGAGTCTGGCGAAGAAGATGACAAGAATCAGTCGGAGATGGATGTCGACGATGATCTTGAAGGCGAGTTGATCCTGGAGGGCGATGGCCCGTATGCGCCGGGTCAAGAAGAAGAGTCGTGGGAGATGCAAATCGCAAGGGTGTACGACCACACTATGGTCGAGCTGGGAGACAGCCTGGAGACACCCGACATCGGCATTATCACCGAAGGCTAAACCTGGATGGATACTATCGATCATACTGCCAACAGGTCAGCAATCATTGCCGCCAGTAAACCTGGGAATCTATCAGCAGAGACAGGCTTCGCGAGCATTGGAACTGCTCTCATTTTCGGCACACACGCAGCACACCTGGTTTCTCCGACACCTGTCACAGAGCAGATATCAGTGATACCGACCGTTGACCTCGACCATTGAGCACAGTTCTCATAGGGTGTTTGACGACCTGCGAAAGTCTGCAAACATACAGGACGCTCGAGACTGGCATGCCATGGAGGGTCTCGCCGCTGCACTGCTTAGACGGCTGATTTTAGGAGCCGAACCTTCAAAGAGCCGGGTGATTTGGGTGCGTGGAAGAGACTGCGATGCCTCTGATAGCGCTTAGATGTATCTCCCTCTCATAAGGCACATGCATGTGATCCTCCGCAATGCGCGCTAAGAAACTCTAAACCCGATTCGGTCGCTCGAGAGCACACTTCAAACATCACAACAGACTCGCTCACGCACACCACCGAATTGTCAGTCCCATTTTCTTTTTGCAATTGCCGTCTCTTTGTTTTGTCCACAACACATCTTGTGTATCTTCAACAGGTTCGCGAGACCGCACACCACATCGCCACTCACAATGCCGACATACAAATCGACCGGCATTGGCGCCTCACTCGTCGTCGCTGAGCTCTCAGGCACGCTCTGCGATGAGATCCAACTCCGCATGGGAGCCGATCAGCGCGAGGAGACCGAACGCATCAGACTCCAACTCCTCAATGGTCGCACACTGGAGGAGCGGCCTTTTGGCCAAAACAGTTACATGGTAGGTGTTTTAAAATTTCTTGGTGATGAGCGAGACATGGCACTTTTCGCAGTCGAGGTTGGTGAACCTGGGGGTGGCTCCCTGGGTTCCCTCACTAACGTAGAACCCTCTTCCGTAACCGCGAGCAGCTTCATTTCGCAGTCGCTCGCCGATTCAGACTCAACAAGCATGGTCGAGCTCGTACAAGTGGGCGCAAGCCGCAAGAAGAAAAAGACCGGCGATAATGGACACAGCAGCGACCGCGACCAAGCAACCCTGACAACGCCGGCCTCAAAACAGAAGCGGTCCCAGCACCAGACCATCTCGGCTGCTGAACCGCTCGCGTTGAGCCTCAAAGTGGATTGCGAAGATTTCATCAACAGTGACGATATGCAAGGAAAGGAGTTGAAGATTGAGGTGTTCTTGAACGGTCAACTCGTGAACGTCACATTCGAGAACCGGCGCCAAAGCAAGACAATGGGCAAGTATCTTTATAGCGGAAAAAGATTCCATCGCCAGGCCGAAAAGCCCTGGATCTACATGCCGGGTACGGCGTCAACTAACACTGGTGGTCTGGCGACTGAGCGCTGGGCCAAGATCAGTCGGGAGTTGGAAGGAGAGGCATCTCAGCGCGGCACGCATCAGAAAGGTGGACGTCCACTATCTGCTCAGTTCCTCATCGCTTTGGCGCGGCTGCAATTGCCGGACAGCGTCGGCGCAAAAGGTGGACAATTTGCAGTCATTGACGTGATCATCACCGCTGGCAAAGGACGCAAACATGGCGCCGAAACATCCTACATCACTGTGCCGACCCGTCTTTTTGACGGCAACTTCACAGGCATCGCTCCTGTTGATGATGACTTTGGCCAACACCCAGATCCGTACGAATACAACATACACGATGACTTCGTTCATACGCCTCTTGGAGACCCAGGGCTGTCAAACTTCCAGTCACGCGACTTCCTCGACACTAAAATCCAGCCATCTGCCTTCCTGAATATCCAGTGGCCCACGTATCCGGTGCAGCAAATGCCACCGCCGCCGTCACCCACTCCTCTGCCTTCCAAGCAGGAACACAAGAGCACCAAGACCTATCGCACAATCCTTGACGCGACACCCATCAAAAAGCTCCTGTCAAACTACGAGAACGCGCGTGGCCACTTCAAAGGTCGACGCACCCTGAAGCAGCGTCTGGGCGACATTTCTAAGATGTCGCCAAGGAAAAGGAATGAAGTCTTGGCCGAACTGGAAGAAGAGCTTGACGAAAAGACCTTTGACATCATCAAGGAAGCCTTTGAAATCGATCGCCTCCACCCAGCGACGCCTAGCAAAAACGCTCAATTCAGTTCGGACGCCGTTGACTTGCGTCCAATGAGCGACGACGACGATGCTGAGATCATCTTCGGTCAACCCATTGACAGATTCGACGCACTCGATGCTGTGGATCCGTGCAGCCTCGCTTACACTCTTCCGCCACCCCAGCCGCAGTTTGTAGACTATGGCTCTAGTTTTTCGCAGCAAACCCCCTACTTCCCTCCAGCGCCGCTTCAGCAAGTGATGGCGCCGCCTTCTCCCGCTCAATGGTTTGCTCCGGCTCAGCAGACAATCATGCAGCCGTCTCCGACTCAGGTGCCCCCTCCGATCCAGCCGTCGATGATGCAGCCATCTCCGACTCAACGGTCCTTCCCGCCAGCTACTCCGCCGAGAGCAACCCTAGCCTCCGCCTTGAGCAACTCACCCATCCACCTCCCCGTCAAGAAGTGGCCGTCTCAGATCAGACGCGAAGCTCTCGCTGCTGCTTCCGACAGCAAGGACAACCAGCAGCAACCCTCGGTCCCCTTGTCTGGCGCGCCGACGACTCCACACGCGCAGCGCATTGGTTACGGCTCCAAGAGGAGCAGTGAGGCATGGTTGCCCAAGGAGCCGAAGCACAATCAAGCTCTCAAGGAATTCCAGGTTCCAGACCTTTGCGTGGGAAGCACAGTTTCGTACGCTGGTGGGCAGCAGCAGCGTCAGGTGGCCAAGGCTCGTGGTGGGGAGTTCCAGGAGCAGCAGTTTGTCGTTGGGATGCGTTTCATTGTGCTGTGATGGTGCTTGGAAATGACGAGATGGTGCTTGGAAATGACGATGAGAGGATTGCAGTTTGGACGGAATTGAGTATGGATTGAAATGAGTATGGATTGAAATGAGTACGGATTGAAATGAATATGGATTGGAATGAGTATGGACTGAAACGAGTATGGATCGAAATGAGAATGAGCAATGATGGAGTTTGCTTGAGCTTGTTGTACGAGAGTTCAATGAAAATGTTGCAGAAATACTACCTCTCTATCATCACAGGTCCCACTGCAACCGTGACAAGAAGTCGAAAAAACAAACAATTTGTACAATCCCTATCCCTATCCCATACATGTGTTCTAAGCCTGCCAGACCTTCTTGATGGCGGCGGTAAGACCAACATCGTTAGTCTCGAACTCGTACCAGCCCCAGCCGACAACGAAGATGGCGAGGAAGTTAAGCCAGTCGGCAGCCTTGCGAATGAAGGCAACGCGCCACGAGGGGAAGTAGTCGGTGATGCAGGACCTGTATTGGTTGTTAGAAAAAGAGTCGACAGCGTGATTGACAAATCAATTGATCTCACTGGAAGCCCATGTATGTATGCAGGATGAGCATGGAAATGAGACCAGCGTCGACCAGTGGCAGTGCGGCGCCAGCGGCGAAAGGGATGACGGTCAGAGGGACGAGCGCGATCGAGACAGCCCTGCTTTCTGTTAGTTATGCAATCCCCCTCTACGCCCAACTCTTTCATTAACTCTTGTCGCACCTCTCGAAGCTCCAGTGGTAGCTGCCGTGGGCAGGGTGGGGTGCGGGAGTAGGCGCAGGGTCATTGACACCGCCCCTGATGACCTGAGGGAGAGGTGGGAGAATGTGTCGTGCAGCGCTGGTCTGGAAGGTCGCTCTCGGGATCGACTTGAGGATGGGCTGGCTCCTCTGGACGCGGAAAGCAGGCAGGACGGCGGAAGTGAGGTTACGTTGCGCAGGCGCGGCGAATGCCTGGCGCATGAGGGTTGGGCGGAGAGAAGCGGCCATGGCGTGTGTAGTATGGGGGTGGGTGTATGGGGATGTACGGGAGGGGAGGGCGGAGGGACGTGGTCGTGGTGATGTTGGTCGTAGTTTGGGTACGCTCACTCGCAGTTAACCGGGGAAGAGCGGATGAACCGAGGAGCAGATGGATGCATCGAATCAGACATAGGCGATTACCTAACCCTACTCTCGGGCCGGGACGGGGCGCTCTCGTTCGAACCTCGAAGCCGGACGTCCTCGCTCGATCGTCTCTGGCGTGAGAAATCGCCAGCCTCACTTACCAGCACAGCAACACCTCACCCATCCACCCACCCTCCTCCTCCCCCCTCACACACAATGGCCATGGCATCTCGCAGGCTCGCGATGAGCCTTAACCACGGCCTTCGCGCCCAGAAGGCCATCCGCGCCGTCAAGCCTCACCAGGCGCTGACCCGCAGCCTGGCGACTCCTGTCACCCAGAGCACCACCCAGAGCACCACCCTCAGCAACGGCTTCACCGTACGTCGTCCATGCCATTGATAGCTAGGCCCTCCGCCGCCGTGCAGTCCGCTGACCGCTCCTCTAACAGATTGCGACTGAGCACTCGCCCTACGCCCAGACCAGCACCGTCGGTGTCTGGATTGACGCCGGTTCGCGCGCCGAGACCGACAAGACCAATGGTACCGCACACTTCCTCGAGCACCTGGCCTTCAAGGGCACTGCCAAGCGCAGCCAGTCCCAGCTCGAGCTGGAGATCGAGAACATGGGCGGCCACCTCAACGCCTACACCAGCCGCGAAAACACCGTCTACTACGCAAAGGCCTTCAACTCGGACGTGCCCGCAACCGTCGACATCCTCTCCGACATCCTTCAGAACAGCAAGCTCGAGCCTTCAGCGATCGAGCGCGAGCGCGATGTGATTCTGCGCGAGCAAGAGGAGGTTGACAAGCAGCTCGAGGAGGTTGTCTTCGACCACCTGCACGCCACTGCCTTCCAGGGCCAGGCTCTTGGCCGCACCATCCTTGGTCCCCAGGAGAACATCCGCAGCATCCAGCGCTCCGACCTCGAGAACTACATCAAGACCAACTACACCGCTGACCGCATGGTCCTTGTTGGCTCCGGTGGCGTTCCCCACGAGCAGCTCGTCGACTTGGCCGAGAAGCACTTCTCCAAGCTCCCCCACGCCAGCGCCAACAGCCAGGCCAACGCCGCCGCCCGCGGTCTCGAGACCAAGCCCGATTTCGTCGGCTCCGAGGTCAGGATCCGTGACGACACCATGCCTACCGCCAACATCGCCATCGCAGTCGAGGGTGTCAGCTGGAAGGACGACGACTACTTCACTGCCCTGGTCACCCAGGCCATTGTTGGCAACTGGGACCGCGCCATGGGCAACTCGCCCTACCTCGGCAGCAAGCTCAGCACTTTCATCCACGAGAACAAGCTCGCCAACTCCTTCATGTCCTTCAGCACCTCCTACTCAGACACTGGTCTCTGGGGTATCTACCTCGTCTCCGACGCCGTCACCCGCCTGGACGACCTTGTCCACTTCACCCTCCGTGAGTGGTCGCGCCTCAGCTTCAACGTGAGCCAGGCCGAGGTTGAGCGTGCCAAGGCCCAGCTCAAGGCCTCCATCCTCCTGTCTCTTGACGGCACCACCGCCGTTGCCGAGGACATTGGACGCCAGATCATCACCACCGGCCGTCGCCTTTCGCCTGAAGAGGTCGAGCGCGTTGTCGGTGCCATCTCTGCCAACGACGTCATGGACTTTGCCAAGCGCAAGCTGTGGGACCGCGACATTGCCATCTCCGCCGTCGGCCAGATCGAGGGTCTGTTCGACTACAGCAGAATCCGCGGCGACATGACCAGGATGCTGTCGTAGAGGAGACCAGGGATGTTGTGAGAAGTTTTTGAGAGCCAATGTGATATCACAGGAGAAGAGTTTCAGAGGAGAGGGGTTTCATGTGTAATTTGTCATAGAGGAAGTGAGCAGAGCCACGGCCTTTCCGCTCTGAAAAGGTTCTGTCTGCGCTTGTAGCTAGAAGCGTGGGTAGATGTATGTACATTTAGCCTCCCAAATCTTGTTCCGTTTGTTCGAAGGATCTTACAGATAGAGCCGTATTCAGGTGTGTTATCCTCACCCTTGACTAGAATACTAGCTGAAGAATTGATCACTCGAACGCAGACTGGATGTTACCCGACTTGAGTACAGTGACTTGGAACAAGTTGCCTTTGCTTATTAAAGGTATCTATTCACGAATCGTTCTATGGCGCATTTCACTCACATAGCGAACTCGAGGATTGAAATATCACCAGCAACGAACACGATACCCCTGCTCAAAATGGTCCAAGGCTACCGCGATCGATTCGAACATGTACAGTATCCGACTTCAAAAGTATCTCAACAATCGGGCTCGTGGCAACCTGATCATCGTACAGACGAGCGAACCAATGCGTACTATCAGCCGTCATGGCTGGTACACAATTCTAGGAAATCCAACAATCATCTCTCCGGCAGCGGTTTGACGACAATGAAGTTCTCAATCTCAGCGGTGCCGTTCGCAATCGCGACAATCTATCAATCGGTCAGTCATCATAGCATCGTCCCATTTGTTCGACGAAAACCGACGACTCACCTGATTCTCCGTAGACGTAGTCGCAACATCATACAAATAGCACTGCGGCTCGGGCGACCCCGGCATCTCATTCGTCCAACCGTACGCGCTCAGCGGCCCTTTTGTAGAGTAGTGGTCTCCTGCAGGACCCCGCCGCCGAGTGTTCAAATCTATCCTACCGGTGGTAATGTCACGCCCGAAAACCGCGCGGTCAAAAATCCTATACGAAGTCTCCGGTTGGTACCAAGAGACGTCGTGACCAGCTTGGAAGACACGTGAAAAAGACAGCAGGCCGTACTGCTTGACTACGCCGCCGACGTAGGAGCTGTTCACGCGAATATCCTCGTCGCCTGCTTGGCTGTAAGCGTCTGTGCCGGTCCAGTTGGCCGCTAGGCTGAGTGCCTCGCCGCCTATCAAAGGGCGGCGGTAGTCGCGGTCGCCGTAAATCAGGGCTACGCGGATGCCGCGAGAGAGTAGGTATGAGATGTCTTTAAGCCCGGCTCGGCGAGAGGGGTCGCCTGATACTTGGAGCAGGGCTTGCGAGACGTAGGAGTTTTCGGTGAAGTTCACACGGGCTCCTAGAGCCTGTTGGACCCAGGCGCGATTGGCGAAACCTGTGGTGTAGCTCGGTGGGTAGGGGCTGGGAGAGTAGACAGACATGTCGAAAGCACTGCGGCCGGTAGCTGAGTATGCGCCGAGCACGTTTTGGTAGCAGTACAATATCGCTGCTGCGCAAAGCTCGTTAATGTCTTGATCGATCCCTATTTCCTCTGGGTCTTGGGCTTCTCCTAAAGCTCGACATTGTTCGATGAGATCGCGGCAGCCGCCCGGCTTGGTGAAGCTGTTGAGAGACTCTTGGTAGGCATCCTCGGAGATGGCTTTGAAGCCGTAGGTATTGTTGTATGCCATCTGTGGGTACCATTCTGCCTGGTGTAGGAAGTCCACTTGACCGTTTGTAATAATTGCTAGGTCGAGGTTCAGAATCTTGCCTTTGATCGCACCCTTCTCAATATTTTCATTCTGCCGCTCGAAGTACGCCATGGATGTTGAAACCCAGAAGCCTCCATACGAGTGACCTGCAAGGTTGATACGATCGTCGCAGCGATGATACTCCGGAAACTCTGAGAACCAGAGCTGCGCAAAGTGCCAGAGTGTGCGAGCAGCGACGACCGAAGTGTTGGCTGAGTGCGCTAGGTTCTGGTCTGGGAGCGTGCCGTAGAGCAAAGTCATGTTCTCTTCGGGCACAGCGCCGTTGTATGCTGCGAAGGGAGTCACAGGGGTGTAGGAATTGTCGGAGCCATCCCAAAGAAGATTCTATGTGGAATTGACGAGTGCCGCGTAGCTGAAGCCTGCTGTCACGGGTTGATCTACGTACAGCATGTTGACGTTCTCGTTCCAAGACCAAAGGTTGCTTTCGGTGGAGTTGGAGTCGTCCAGTACGTGGCATGGTCCGCCGTCTGAGGTTGCGCCGTATACCGAGCTCTCACCTGGACCTCCTGCGAGATACATGGTCGTGGGCGCTTTCCTGGGTGCATTCCTCGCCTCGAAGTACCAGAAGAAGATCGATATGTTGTATGGCTCATCGCCTTGCGTGTCGGAGATGTAGTCGGCGGGTAAGTCGACGTAACCTGCCCATGCTCTGGCTTTGGTCTCGCAGGTGTGTGTTTCCTTGTACGATATTGAGGCGCCAGGGACATGCCCGATGTTTTTGGTGATGATATTCTCTGGCGGAGGTGGAAAGGATGCTGTTGCGAACAAAGCCAATGCCAGGCTGGACAGAAATTTGGTTGCCTTCATTCTGATTGTTGTAGAAGGTTGCAAAGATTAAGCGCGAATGAGATTTTTATATCGCACTCGAATACCTATAGTGGGCGACAATAGGACCTCAGACATTCCTGTGGTCTATTGAAGCAGTTTCCGGGCTCACCCTGACCTCGCCAAAGGGCATCTCGACTGCCTTCGGCCAGCCACGTCTCACGGTGGTGTAGCCATGGGTTCCAGGTTGTTAGGATATGAACTGTGCGATCACCCACTCAGCCCTGGGGAGTGTTTTGCGTGCAGGTGAACCCGGTAGTAAGACGAGGCAAGTAAAGCTTTCGGCTACGTACCTGAGATACATTGGCGACATGAACATCAGAACTAATTACACCCGAACACAATCAAGCCCGGCGGGAGCAGGTCATTGAAGCGCTGTCGATTCACAACCTCCTCACCCGTATCTCTGTTGAGCCAATGCTCTGAGCATGTCCATCGTTTTGTCTTCTTTCTTTCTGTGCTCTGCCAGTCGTTCTTCTCTTTCGGCCTCCCTCGCTCTCAACTGCTCCTCTTTCCTGATTTCTCGCTCGTTCTTTGCCCGTTGTCGAGTCTTCAGTTGCGCCTTGAACTCATCCACCCCATCGCCGCCACCCATCATCTCGGCATCTGGCACTTCTGCAGCCCCAGAGTCTTTCGCGTCCGCAAAAGAGCGATTTGTAGCCGTCGTCTCGCGCTTCTTCTCCATCTGGCGTTCTCTCGAACCTGGATCTGCTCGGGGTGCGAGTTCTTCCAGGCGCTCTTTCTGGGTCTGGCGATCGAGTTTGCGGTCGGAGCGGATGTCAGCTACACGGGCTATACGCTCTTCCTCTGTAAGCTCTTGTCTGTGTTGTAGATCTTGCATGCTTGGTACTGAAGGTCCAGACCTCTGGCCTGGCGGCGGTGCTGGTCCAAAATCTTCGTCGTCCTCGTCCGCAGCCTCGAGTTGCTGATCGCGCGGCGTTGATGTTGGTCGTTGGGACAGAGGCTCACGCGTAGTCTGAGGCTGTACTGCCATCTCCGAAGCGCATTCGTCTGCCCTTTCTTTCGTCTTGGGGTCATACCAGCCTTCTGCAAGCTCGCCGCGGTTCCATTTGCCCATGAAGCTTTTCCATCTACCCTTCACTTCGTCTTCTGTCAGGTCGGCAATGTCATGTCCCTTCTGCAAGTCGAGATAGTCCGCGAACAGGTTTGTGTAGTGTTCCAGGTGTCGGCGGTGTAGCTCCCTCTGATTGAATGGTAGGCGCACGGGTTTGGGCGCTTCGGTCTTGTGGTGATGACGGCTATGGTGGTGGTGACGGCGCGGCGAGCGCGAGCGATTCCTCTTTACATCGCGATGATGGTGGTCGTCCCTAGGAGAGCGTGATCGTTGCGCGTGGCGAGCGGAATGATCTCCAGCCGGCATGTTGTTCTTTGTTGGATGAAGTACCTAGTTGGAAGTGGGGCGAATTGAAGTGATCGTCTGCAATAGCATGTGAACGTGGGTTGGCAGAATGCGGACAGATGTAGGTAATTGATTGAGCAACACACTTGCCCAATCTATCAGTCACAGGCGATACGTATCAACACTTGTGTAGTGATCAATTTGTAACACATGTATGTAACGTGCATCTATGGTTGGTTCGTCCTTCGCGCGCTGCCTTCAAAATGCTCTTACATTCATCTCATGTTCACCTCAAGAGATACTCGCTCGTGAACAACAACCCAGAACATGAATATCTCCGTACACGAAATCTAGCTTTCCTGTACAAATATGGTACAAAAGTCTATGCTTACATGCGCCTCCCATGCGTCGAATGAATCCACATATTCACATACATCGTCCCATCCATTACCGGCCAGTCACCCAGCTGAACCAGCCGTTTCCTTTGCCAGAAACAGCATTTGCGGCTGACTGTGCTTGTCGGTCAAGCGGTCCACCCATGGGCTTGACAACCTCGAGCACTTTCTCGCCCTCCCTTCTGTGAGAGTCAAGCTTCTGCTCCATAGACTTGAACACGCTGCTACCCTCTTCCTGACCCGTGATCTTTTCTTTCAACGGTTGCATTGATTCTTCTGCTTTTGCGGCGGCCGCTCCAAGCTTTCCACCTTTTTGTTCTTCCTTTTCAAGGCCGCCAAACAGGTAGCTTCCAGCGCGCTTGAACATGCCGGGCTGGCTCTTCTTCTCTGCCTCTGCCGCTTCCTTCACTCGTGCTCTGTTGATGACCAGCATCTGATCCTCAGTGATCTGTCCGGTGTTCTGTGCCTTCCTTGCCTCCAGCAGCTCCGCCGCGCTCTGCGCCGTCTTCTCTGCCAACCACTCATTCCGTCTCCTCCGGTTGTGCATCAGCATATCTGTGATACCCGCCGTTGCCACGACACCCGCGACCACTGTGAGGCCGATCAAGCTGAAGGCCGTGAATTTGTGTGCACGGTCGGCCCATACTCTGCCGACGCGCACCGCTGTGTCGCCAACAGTCTCCTTTCCACGCTTCGCATTGGCGGCCGCAGTTCGTAGGCGAGAAATCTTTTGCTGTGGGGTTTCATTTGGAGGAGCCTGGCCAAAGTCGATCTGTGAGCCTATGGTTGTTGTAGGTGCTGCATTAGGTGGTCCGTTGGAGGTGAAACGGGTGGCTTCTGATGGTGAGCGCGGCATGTTGGCGGTTGTGTATATGGCCGCTGCGATTAGACGGAAATGCTGTTGTCGATTGCTGGATAAAGGCACAGGGTGATCGTGAGTTCCAATGCTTTCCTCCTAAACTTTCCTGGGATGCATGATGCTTTGGCTGCTGTTCGGCGCCTTGGCATCTCCGGTTCCCTTGTTCTGGCTTCTCGCGACAACTCAAGTTAGGGTCAGCAACCTCACGACTACCTTACAGTACATCAACTCCCTGACATCAAACGACACACTACATGTAACGATTGAATGTTGCCGATGACATTCAACATAGCCACCGCAGCATAGATCCTTCAACGCATTCTTTTCCATCATGGCCCAGCAGCCGGATCTTCAGGCCATCCTTGCCACACTCGCACAGTATACGCAACAGTCGGCTTCTTCCGCAGCTCCACCACCAGCACCACAGCCGACTGCGACGTTCAGCAAATTTTCGACGATCCCAGCAACGGGAGACAGCACACAAGCCATCTCGCACAACGCTGGCATTGAAAGTGCACCGGTAGATCCACGCCTCAGAGGGAGGCCCCAGAGTCGATCCGCAACCCCTTTCCAGCCTCAAAACGTCCAGCCTCAACATGTTCAAACTCAGGCACCGTCCGTGATCGATCCTGCCACAATCACTGTCTGGCAAGACGGACTCAGATGCGTGACAAAGATCGCTTCACAGAACAAGATGTTCGAAACCAGTATCCGTAAAGTAAGCAGTTTTCATTAATCCTCCAATCAAGGCATGAGCCCATTGACTTTTGCGTATTGTAGATGATGCAAGATCAACGTTCTCATGAAATGCGTTGGTACGCAGAACGTCAAGCTTTGAAACAGGCTCAGATCAATCGCTCGACTTCCGCGGCCAAGGTGACGTTCATCCTCCAGTCGCTCAACCAGAGCACCACTGCACCTCCGGCTCAACAGCAGTCGGATGAGGCCAAGGAAGCTGAGCTGGCAACATTTGACTGCAAGGTGTACGCCGCTCAGCAGTCTATGGAGACCGCCATGACGGCGGAACTGAAAGGCCTTGGTGTGCCCTTCTTCGGCACCAGCTTAGATCTCATCGTTACGGATGGTCAGGAAGCTTCGGGTGCAGCCTCATCTGTCTCTCATCAAAAGTGGAGTCCCCCAATCACCGAAGCTGACTTGTTGGAATTGAAACGGAAGATGGTTGCTCATCTGGAGATGCTCTATCGAGATTGAGTGGGAGTGTGGTGGTGGGCCGAGCGACTGGACTTATCATTTGGCGGCTGCCACTTGTTAGATCGCCAGCGCCTCGTCGTCAACCTCGATCGTTGCTATTAGTTGTATGATGCAAAAACGAGTTACTCGAAGGCATGATTTCATAATGTGACCTCGCTGGCGAACAAGTCCCACATCTCACCTGGAAGTTCTTTGATCGATCAGCATATTGCGGTGGCATCACACTCACAATATATTTTTTGGTCAACACAGTGACGTCATGAAGCAGCATCAATTCTGCCTCAATTCAGTCAACAGCTGAGTGGCGCAGCGGAAGCGCGCCGGGCTCATAACCCGGAGGGCAATGGATCGAAACCATTCTCAGCTATTACTTTTGTCTTGTTTCCATGGATCATAGCAATCATTTTTTGTCTTCTGTTCGTGGATGTCATATCAAGAGACTCGGCTTCAGAAGTCGACTGTTGATGCTGACTTTTCAGCGATGCGTGACACGACGCATCATTTCAACTCAGAAGCACATCGTTAGGTATGATTTATTCTACAAGACTGACATTGAAGTAAGCATACGAACATCCAGTGTAATGTCGCAATTTCGTCTTACTTTCAAGACAAGAATCTGGACACTGCATCATCAAATCACGAAACATACATAGATACTGCAGTACCTGTTGTTGAACGTACCGTTGTTTCCTTTCTCAACGCGACTAAGCACAATAGAGTCGTAATGAATTCATGCCGGTTTCGTAAGGTCAGTCGCCCTCAGACGAATAACTACTGCCCTTGCCCTCCACCCAGACTAGAATACCCTCTCGAGTCTCTCCACCTGTCATACGCCGGTCTCACAGCCGACCACACCAACAACCCCACTGTTGCACCAATGAACAAGAGAACCACCGCTTGGTCCTTCGCGCTATCTCTCTGGAAACAGACCGTCGACACGTTCTCCTCTTTAGCCGTGGAACATATAGGGAGGTTGTACGACAAGCAGAACTGTTTGGTGCAATCGGCGCAAGTGCGTGCGTGATGCGCCGGCGCTTCCTTATTCTCGGAGTCGGCTCTGTCGAACAAAAAGGGAGGTTTGTTGGCGGGTGTCTTGCGATCGGAGGTAGTGGTCGAGGAGAGAGGTATTATGGTGCTGTTGGAGAAGCAGGTGCACTTGCAGAAGGACGTCGGCGCTGAGTGGGCGTTAGTAAGGTGTCAATGGTGGATGAGTTCATGGACGTACTGGCTGCGAGAGACAGAGAGAGGAAGGAGAGGAAGAGAAGAAGATGTTTCCAATTCAACCGAGCCATAATGGATGTATGAGGCTAATGGATTCCGATACATGTATGTTGCTACCTATCACATGCTGCCTCCAGTTCGTTCGCGCGCGCGCCTGAGTGTGGAGCCGAAGCTTGCTTGCGATCGCCGCTTAGGGTTTTGCTTGGAATAATTTGAACTTCTCTGCTGCCGAACAAGGCCTATCACCGTCCACCACCTGCGACAATAATGTCCCAATAACCGACCGACCTTGTGGCCAGACCCTCTCAAGATGACAGACAGTTCGGACCGTGTGCGCCTTCATATTACACCCTTCAACCCGGACATCTACGACCGCATCGTCTCAGCCTCAGCAAAAGCCGTCGCAACTGGCATATCTTACCACTCTGTTCAAACCGAGCCCGAGCGCGGTTTCGGATATATCGAGCTACCTAAAACCGAGGCCGACAAGCTAAAGAAGAAGATCCACGGCTTCATGTTGAAAGGGTCGAAAGCGCGCGTGGAGGAGGCTAAGCCGGAGAAGAAGCGCAAGGCTGAGCGCGAGGAAACAGAGGAGGAACGAAGCGAGAGGAAGAAGGCAAAGAAGGCAAAGAAGGAGAAGGCCAAGAAGGAGGACGGTGTTATTCCTGGCTATGAACTCGAAGATGGAAGGCACGTGAAGCGAGGCTGGACGGAGGGTAAAGAGAAGAAGACAAAGACAAAGGAGCAGAAGATGCTCTTCAAGACTAGCGTTCCACCGAATGCAATGCCTCTGGAGGACGAGAAGAAGACCAAGTCAAAGGAGAAGAAGGCAAAGAAAGAAGCCGAGAAAGACGGTGAGAGGAAAAGTCGCAAGACTCCAAAGGTGATTGAAGAGTTTGCGAAGAAAAAGCATGTTATCACCTCTGCCGAGAGCAACTCAAAGGCTGCCGCGGAATATATTGAGGGCAAGGGTTGGGTCGACGAAGACGGCGAAATCGTTGAAGCCGAACCACCATCAGTGAAGAGACAACGAGCACTTGACAGGGCATTGAAGGTAGCTGAGGAGACTCGTCGCGCTGAGGAAGAGCGTCAACAGGCAGAAGCTATGGATGTGGATGTAGCGGAGAACTCTGACAGCGTGGCTGAGGAACTTTCTGACGGAGACGACGAGGACCTCAGTGATGATGCATCTTCTGCTTCCGACGACGACGACGACGAACCCAGCGAGGATGAAGGCAAGGTGCAACAGGTCAAGCCCTCGACAACTGCTACCAAATCGCCTCAGGCTGAGGCAAGCGGTTCAATCCCCAACGGTGACTTCAAAACGCCTGAACCAGAAGCAGCACGAGAAGTCCACCCTCTGGAGGCTCTTTATAAGCGCGCACCAAATCCTGCAGTAGAAGATGCAGCTAAACACACTCTACCGGCCATAGACACGTCTTTCAGCTTCTTCAACCCTGGAGACATCGAGGAGGAAGACGAGGAGGTTGCGTCGGTCCCAACGCACCCACCACAGACACCGCACACTAAGCAGGACTTGGAATGGCGCGCTTTGCGCTCGGCAGCTCCTACGCCAGACACAGCCGGCATTGGCAAGAGGTTCCGGTTCGCGATCGATGGTACAGAACAGGGCGGAGAAGACGAAAGTGATTCTGATGGAGACAAGGAGATGGCAGACGCCGTGCCGGGAGCAGCGAGCGCAGTCCGTGAGTTGGCTGATGGCGAAGTGAAGGAAGAAAGCGAATTCAGAAAGTGGTTCTATGAGCACAGGGGAGAGAACAATCGTGCGTGGAAGAAGAAGAGAAAGGAGGCCAAGAAGCAGCAGAGACAGCGGGAGAACAGGAGGTTGACCAGGAGGGTGGTGTAAGTGTATGTACAAAGTATTTATGAGACAACTGGGCGGGTTTCCATTGCTACCTTGTTACGTTCTAATGAAGATCTCGTCCGCTGCCTGCTTGTTCTTGAACGTCGAATCGCTACGCAACCATACTTTAGTCTAGATCTCAGAGTATCGGTTGTGGTACCTTTCGCCGAGCCAGTCGCTGTATTATGCCCGGACTGCAAGAAAAACACAAAGCAATCTTGTTGCGTGGCTCGGAAATAAACTAGCGGTGTTGTACAGACCGGTAATGCTTGGCTCATGTGTGGCTGTCTAGCGATCAACCCGTTTTCACGTATTCGATGGAATGATCGACCACAGAAGGCTACAAACAGCGAAGCAATCGGATTGAACTAGCCACATCACCACACGGAAGAGTCCGATCAACTGTATGGTGGAACAGATGATCCTTGGCTGCGTGTTGCGAGTTTGTGGTGTTGTCGACTTACCCCAACCCCAACCCTACGCATCGCGAAACAACATTCCTCGACTCTTGTCGCCATGTGTGTCAGTGCTCCTCTACCGCGGTTAGATGTGAAGATGAATTATGCGTGAGCTCATTCTGGTCAACTGTCTGTACATGACTGAGCCATGGAGGGCTGACAAGTTGGTCATCGATTCGAAGGACTCTGAGTCAACTGACGTAGAAAAGAGAAATCCATCGAAACGGATATATGTAGGATAGCCTACAAGAGGTACACCAACATAATTCAGCAACCACCACCTCCACCGCCACCGCCACCATCTCCACCTCCACCACCACCGCCGCCGTCTGTTCCAATTCCGAAGAAGCCTCCATGATGGCCACCACCGTGATGTCCACCTCCGTGATGTGTAGTCCCTCCACTCCCGTCTGCGTAATGATTTTCAACAATATCGGCAATACTCCCACCGAGATCTACACTATCCGATTTCTTGCTATGCCTCCTTGCATGCTCCGCCAGAGCCACAGCAGTCATGACAATTTCGTCAAGATTCTCCTTCCCCAGACCGGCTTGCTCAAAAGTCAGAACGGTCCCATCAATACGAGCGATGGTTCTTCCGCGCTTTTTGGAATCGAACAGAATCACCGAGCGAGAGAGCAGTTTGTCACGCTTCCAGTACCACTCCGACGGCTTCCTCTTCGTATTCGCGACAGAGGTAGGCAGGAAAGCCCAGCGCTTGTGAAGCCGAGAGGGGGATAGCCGAGTCTCGCGACCGTTGATGCTCAGATCGATGTCCGAGGTGGACATGTGGTGGAAGAGGATTGTTCCGAGACGTGCGTTGGTGTTGCAGCGTGTGATCGTGAGTAGAGGTTTGCTCGAGAGGAACGAGGGCATGTGGACCGCTTCTCGCGAGACGAAGAGGATTGGCATGTTGGTGTTGTGCTCGAAGACGTCTTCTTTGCCTAGACGGATTGGTGTGCAAGGCATGGGGCCTGCGAATGCTCGGGACTGCGTTGGCGATAGGTCTGAAGGATTTGAGTGTGGCGGGAGTGGATCTGGTTGCATTTGAGGACTGTGGCTCCCTTGATGCGGGAAAGTCGGTGTTTGGTATGACTGGGCATTGTAGTACACAGGTGGCCAGCTCTGTTGCTGTGGTGTCGCATGAGGATAGCTGTATTGAGGCTGGAGATGGTGGCCCGGTGTAGCATGGACTGTATAGTATGCCATGGCGGCGGATGTAAACCAGACGAGGTTTCTAATGAGAAAATTGGGCGATGATGAAAAATGACAAGACTGGACAGCTGTGTCTCCGATAGAGGTTTATGTTGAGTAGGTGAATTGTAATGCGAGGCCAGTTAGAGTAAATGTGTCGATGATGTTACTTTTGGTCGGTGGACCTACACGGAGTTATAACAGGACAAGCCCAAGGAATGATTACAGCGGTCGAAGGTATGGCGGCGCAGCCTGGTGATGATCTCCGACTCCTACGTCGTCATATTGCTTCAGGTCGGGCAGTGAAGACGAGTGGTCGAGTGGTCGGGTGACCGCTTCGATGGCATGCATTGGCTTGTTCGGATTTTGGTAGATATGCATGACAAGCACAATCCGTCAAGCTGCTAGAAGGGCATTGTGCAGGAGCGTAGCAAGGCTGAGTTTGGGGGCTGAGCGAGCTGAGGTCGAGCATCTCCACATGGTGCTCGAAGGATTCGAAGCATCGCCCAGCGGAGAAAACAAATTCGGAGCGAGATCGACGCTGCAGATACGATGCAGCCATGCTTCGTTTCAATATCGAGTTTTTCCTATACATCGTTGATAAATTAGTACACTACTGCTGTGAGATCTACATTGACCACGACGAATCCTAAACCCTCGCCGCTCGTAACCACCCGACCATGCCACCTGCATAGCCACTGAGCTTGACAACGCGCTCCTTTTCCCTCATCAAGCCTTGCTGCCATTCGCTAACCGCGGCCCTCAGACTCTCATCGTTTGCAACCACGTCACCGTGGCAGCGCAGGAACACCGCCATCCAGGCTTGTCCGAGCTCAAAGTCCTGTCTCTGCTCCATAAGCCATGCGAGAGATTGTACGAAGGACGATAACTCATCGTTCACAACGCTAAGTGATCGGATCTCGATATCTGCGGCCGCCGGGTTAAGAGTCTTGAGGTGTTCGATGAACGAGCTGTAGTCAGACGTTGGCCCGACATCTGCTGCTTGCAAAAGCGTGGTGAATTGGCTGCGCGTTCCGGCGCGCGAGTTCTTCAGTACGCGACTGCGCTCTTGCTCAATCTGTGCAAGATTTGTCTCCTCCGCTGACTTCTGAGCAGAAGTAGTGATACCGCTCTTCTGATCCTGCAGGGATGGCAGGAAGAATGGTGCCTTTTCGGGTTTCTTGGGCGCTTCTGTAGGTTTGTTGCGTTGACGAATCAGGTCAATGTGAAGTAGATTCTGCCAGCGGGAGCGCGGGACGAGAGACAGCGAAAGGAGGTCGGAGGACAGTTCATCGATGTCCGGTAGAGCGGCGATGACATCCTCGTCACCGTCGGACTCCTCAGCGACTTCGGCGGCGATCAGGTTTTGACCTCCTTCGCCACTGGCGGTTGGGGCCTGAGCGTTGCTCGACAGGACAGCCCTGAGTTCTGTAGCACCGATGTGACGTGTAGGCACATGTGTAAAGAGTGTCTTGTTCGTCCAGATATCGACGCCAACGCTGTCAGACGTTGATGTAGCGAGATACTCCCCTGTGGGCGAAAACGCCAGACTTGTGCACGGCGAAGTGAGCTTGAAAGCGTCCACAAGGTGACCCGTAGGCAGATCCCATAGAAGCACCAAATCATCCATCGCCGCCGCAATCCAGTGACCATCGCTCGAAAACACATAATCCGAGATCGCGATATTGGCCAATTCTGGAACAACAGGCCGTGATGGCCAAAGCTCGCGGATCAATTTATGTGTGGCAATATCGACCACGCGAACAGAACCGTCGGTGCAAGCCAGTGCGATCAAGTCGGTGCCTCTGTGATAGCGCATGGAGCTGATGCCGCATGACATGGACCAATCGATCTGGTGAACAAGCAGGCCACTGGTGAAGTCCCAGAATTTGACCCTGCCATCCGAGCCAGCAGAAACGACAGTCTTGTTCAGGTTGTCGACGGCTAAACCAACGACAGCAGTAGCATGTCTGCCCTGTCCACGGAAGAACTTCTTCTTTCCCTCGCCCTCTTCGATCAAACCGTGCTTCGCCATGTCAGCCTGAAGCTGCTGTGCCTGAGCAGGAGTGAGGCGGGCCGGGAAACGCTGCCTGTGCTGACCAGACTGCAGGTTGAACATATCTACAGAGCCAGTTGCACTGCCCACGACAGCGAATGTGCCACAGGGCGACATGGCCACAGAGCTGATATTGCCACCGTCTCCCGAGTCGAACGCCCACCTACCAGCTCGCTTTCGTCCCCAGAACCAGGTGCGGGCCTTTTTGTCGTTCTCGTGTGCAGTCACCACGCTTTCCCAACCAGTCATCATGCTCACTTCCGCATCGACCTTCTTGCCCTTGGCAGCCTGCCAGATCGGGTGCTTGCCGGGGATCGCGCCAATACCACCGTCTCTGTTCAGGCTGCACGCCATCGCAGTGATCGGCGGGCACTTCAAATCCTCCAAAGTATCTCTGTTGCCAGTGGCAAGTAGTCCTTGCTTCTTAGCTTTGCTTTGGATCGCGCCTTGACTGAGCTCGGCACTCTGTCCATCACGGCGCAGAGACCAGCCCCAAAGGCTGCGATCCTTGCTTCCAGACATGAGCCATTTGTTGGTATCGTCGGAGCCGTCGGATGCAGACGGAAGGAACTCGAGTTTGGTGACAGCAGCACCGTGACCTTGACGTTGATGCAAGATGCGAGGAATTGGGCTGAATGGCACTGCATCGAAGACCCAAGTCTTGAGGCTGTTGTCCAAGCCACTGCTCACGATGACCGCTTGACCTGGTAAGAACTCGGCCTTGCTGATACCACCGCCGTAGTTTGGGCTCGGGTGTGCATGCGCAGCACGTAGTGTGCCGGCTTTGCGGCCGCCCTTGTTCAGGTCCCAGAGTGTAATATCGCCGGAGCCGGTAGACGCTGTAGCCATTACGCCTGGTGTTCTTCCATCATCGCCAGCACCCATACCGTCTGTACGGAAAGTTATCGATGTGACAGCTAGGCTAGATGAAGCGTTGAGCGCGATCACGGTCTGATCGGCTTTGACGTCGTGAATGAGTACTGGTCCTTGTGCGTAAGCAATGGCAACCAGACCGAGCGCGGGCGTAGGTTCCAGAGCAGTGACGGCGCCATATGAGGCCGAAGGTGGCATAATCGTGTATACCATTTTTCCAGAGGAAACATTCCAAATCTCGACGCTTCCATCTTGTCGGCCTGCAACAATCTTGTTCAGGAAAGTGGGTAGACTGGCAATGCAGCCGGTGAAAGGCATGGGAGAGATGCCCTGCAGAATTGTGTAGAGCTCATACGTCGAAGCTTTCCAGACCAGAAGCCGTGTGTCGCATACACCAACAATCCATGAGCCAAAGACGTAGAAAGCCTTCACGTTCTCACTCAATCCTTTTGGCAGCTCCAACTCGGCCTCTTTCTTACCCCTCTTGAATGCCCAAACGCCTCTTGTTGACTTCTTGTCGGCGCCTCCCCAAGCCGCGAAGACCTTGTCCTTCCATGCCACGCTTGCGGTGATGAGCTCGGGTGTCTGTGGTCGTGTGATGAAAACGAGGTTGAGGCCCCGGCGCAAATCGTACGTCTGTAGACTGCGTCCAACCGAGGTAGTAATTTGGAAGGTCGTCTTGCCCAGAGGAACGCTGGTGAATGGCACGCTGGTCGGCGATACCAGGCCTACGGTTCGGTATGGCGCAAAGATCCTCGATGCGCCGAGTGCGCGCTGCGGGCGTTGGGCGACGCCATTGCTGAGCTTCTGGCGCTTGACGATTCTACCCTCTGCCTCCATTGTGGTGTTTGAGTTGGAGAACGAGTTGCCTTGTACCAAGGCTTGTTCTTTGCTCTTTCAATTAAAATCGGGCGGCCGACTTGGGGAAATTTTGGGAGGGTCTCTGATCTCCAGAGGAAGCTTCGAATGGGGGTCCTCAGGCAGACAGCTTGCTTGCTTGGTCTCGCCCTTCACGTTATTCGTCCCTTCCTTGCCTTTCCTTTCCCACGAGTAAGGGACCTGAGACATATCATTCTCTGCTTCTCCTCTCGTGCTTCCTCGACACACAACTAATCCAATCATACTTGACATTGAATCTACCTCAATTCGCCGTACCAGCATCAGAATTAATTTGGTTACACACGCCGTACTTCTCCACGCTACTTCTCGCCGGCACCCAATGGCTTGAAGATCTATCCTAAATCACTATCCCACTTTTCCGGCTCGCTACAGTATCTTTTCCCTCTACTACTTACAGTAGCCATGACATCCTCCCATGAGGATGATGCGAACACTACAATGGAGCATTTCCCTGGACCTGCTTCATCCGCTCCGCCTTCAATTGATGTCTCCTCTACACTGTCGCCACAGTTGCCGTCTGCAGACGCGGACGCCATCGGCGGACAAGCAAGTCCGTCTAGCCTAGCCATGCCGCCGCCACCAAAGCCCAGTGCCACTTCTGACTCCATCCGGCCTTCGTCTTCCCACTCCCAATTCCTGGACATGTCCTCTGCTAGCGACACGCCAGACGACAAGACCGAGAAGTCGCCCTCCGCTTCTGGTGACGTTGATGAGTCGGCCCGCAGTGAAAGCACCCCGACTATCGCTGCCTCTCAAAAATTGGACATGCCCGCCTCTTCCGCCCTTCCTGACGCTGCCTTGGCCTCTGGCATGCGACCTGCCGAGCCCGATCTCGAACCTAACAGGATGAGCTTCTCCTCGTTTATGAATTACGGAGCTGGTATCTACACCTCCGTCAAACAAGCGTACGGAACCGCAAGTGGCCCGAGCTCAATAACCGGCAACTCCGAAGCTGATGGTCCTCAAACATCTGTTCATAACGTCTCTGGCCCGTCAAGCCAGAGTGGCGCGCTATCCCCTTCGTTGAACGGCTCGATCAGTCAGCAAAATCTCGCGCCTCAGCGAGCTTACGTCCCATCGCCTGCCCCTTCTTCACCAGGACCACACGGCATCCGGGGTGAGGGAAGAACGATCCGCGGCCGTGCTCCACCCAACACTGGTCGTGTCCCGAGCAGTGGTCCGGGGTCAGCATCAGCCTCCCAAGATCGCTCCTCCATTGCCGAGCCACCTAATTTTATTGGAACCATTGGAATTTGCGCTTTGGATTCGAAAGCTCGCTCTAAGCCCTCAAGGAATATTCTCAACCGCCTTGTTGGCAAGGATGGCGAATTCAAAGTCATTATATTCGGCGACAAAGTCATCTTGGATGAGAACGTCGAAAATTGGCCAATTTGTGACTTCCTCATCAGTTTCTTCAGCGATGGCTTCCCGTTGGAGAAGGCGATTGCCTACGCCAAGCTTAGGAAACCGTTTTGCGTCAATGATCTGCCAATGCAGACCGTGCTGTGGGACAGGAGAATGTGTCTTAGGATTCTCGATCAGCTGGAAGTGCCGTCGCCCAGACGCATAGCTGTAAATCGTGATGGCGGTCCTGTCTTACTCAGCACCGACATCGCCGACAGGGTTGAGTCACTTACTGGACTAAGGCTCGAAGGATCTGACGATGGACGCGGCGGAGGCGAGGAACCTCCTGTTGATGTGCACATGGAAGACGACAACGACACTCTGGTTGTGGACGGTCAGCGCTTGAGCAAGCCTTTCGTCGAAAAGCCTGTCAGCGGTGAGGACCACAACATCAACATCTACTACCCCAAATCACAAGGCGGCGGTGGCCGGAGGCTGTTCAGAAAGATCAACAACAAGAGTTCGGAGAAAGATGAAACGCTGTCCGTACCCCGCGCTATCCTTGAGCCAGGTGTATCTTACATCTACGAGCAATTCCTGAAAGTGGAAAATGCAGAGGATGTGAAAGCGTACACAGTCGGCCAGGGTTATGTTCACGCAGAAACGCGCAAGTCGCCCGTTGTCGATGGTGTTGTCAAACGTAACCCGAATGGCAAAGAGATCAGATACGTGACGCCCCTTACTGAAAAGGAAACAATCATGGCAGCCAAGATCGCCAAGGGCTTTGGTCAAGCAGTGTGTGGCTTCGATCTTCTGCGTGTTGACAAGGAGAGTTTTGTCATCGATGTAAACGGCTGGAGTTTTGTCAAGGACAACAATCACTACTACGACGAAAGTGCCAAGCACCTCAAGGACATGTTCATGAAAGCGAAAGAGGCGAAAGCACGCAAAGAAGCAAAAAGATCTCCCAGCGAACAGGAAAGCGACGATGCAGTCATGTCGTTACCTTCCAGTAGCGCGCCTGAAGCTATTGGTATCCAACGAAAGAACACGAATCCCCGCGAGAAAGAACCGCATCGCAGCACTCTCAAAGAAGTCTTCAGGAGCCGCAGTATCTCCGCTCTTCGAGACAGTGTCTCGCAGGCGACCGGGCGTGGTGGAAACGTATCTGGTCAACGAAGTCCGAGTGGAGCAACCAGCCCATTGACTTCACCGCCGAGTTTCGAGCGCAACATAGCGGCCACCACGCGTCAACCAATTCCGCAACCCAAAGACGTCGTATTGCCGCCTCCCGCTGTACCCAAAGAAGCGGAAGACTTGGACACGACGGTCGACAAGCAGGACGTCATGCCCGAAGATATTGCAGTTCAAGAAGAGGAGCCGCAAATCCCAGTGCCGGCGCCGGCTTCGAAGAGTCAGTGGAAGCTGAAGGGCATGGTTGCAGTGATTCGTCATGCAGACCGAACTCCAAAGCAAAAGTTCAAGTTCACATTCCACACCAAGCCTTTCGTAGACTTGTTGAAGGGTCACCAGGAAGAGGTCTTGCTCGTCGGTGAGGCAGCTTTGCAGAGTGTCCAGGATGCAGTTCAGGTGGCGCTGAGCGAGGGTGAAGAGGATATGACCAAGTTGCGCACATTGAGTAATGCTCTTCAAAAGAAGGGGAGTCTTGCTGGCACCAAAGTACAGATCAAGCCGATGTTCAAGAAGCCCAAGCAATTGCTGGCCGAGGCAGAAGCTGCGGCGGCATCTGAAGCAGAACATTCCTCCGCGGAAAAGCGGGAGAAGAAGCTTCAAAAAGAGAAGAAACTTAAAGATGCCACGGGTATCGAGAAGCCAAAGCGAAGTGACTCCATATCCGAGGTCACCATGTCTCGCGCAACCGCTGCCGAGGAGAGCCTCGTCCTTGACAAGTTGCAGCTGGTGATGAAATGGGGTGGCGAGCCAACGCACTCTGCTCGTTACCAGGCCACTGACCTAGGCGAGAACATGCGCAACGATCTGCTGCTGATGAACAGCGAAGTGTTGAACGACGTTTCAATCTTCACATCTTCTGAACGTCGTGTGATGACATCGGCCCATATCTTTGCCGCTGCCTTCCTCGATCAGAAGCCTATCAGTGAGGATCAGATTCGCGTCCGCAAAGATTTGCTCGATGACAGCAACGCTGCAAAAGACGAGATGGACAAGGTCAAGAAAAAGCTGAAAAGCCTGTTGCGTAAGGGCCACCAAGCTCCTGAGCAGTTTGCTTGGCCACGGGATGGCACCCCCGAGCCTTTCCTGGTTGTCCGCAACGTTGTCGAGTTGATGAAGTTCCATCGCCGTGTCATGCACAGCAACCTCGCCAAATTGCTCTCCCCGGACAGCTCTAGAACATCTGGACAGATCCAAAACCCCCAGTCCATGGACGGCAGCAACGAGTCTTTGAACAGTGTGTCGACGCCTCAAGTAGCACAAGCATCGGCTGTTCAGGCACGCTGGTGCACCGGCGAAGACGCGGAGCTCTTCAAGGAACGCTGGGAGAAGCTATTCAATGAGTTCATGGATGCTGAGCGTGTTGATCCAAGCAAAATCAGCGAGCTGTACGATACTATGAAGTTTGACGCTCTGCACAACAGGCAATTCCTGGAGTGGGTGTTCACTCCGTCCAAAGCCATGATTGCCGAGCTCGAGGGGCAGTCGGATCGCAACAGTACTCTTCATCGCACAGAGAGTCAGGAAGCCCGTGCCGAATTTAGCCAAACGCATGAAGGTGTGCAACCTTCGTCCAACAGTGCTTCTCCGCCAGTCGGTGCCAAGGATAAGATCCCAAGCATGGCTGAGCGCATTGGCCTGCGTCGTAAGTCTTACGACCTCCAAGCCGTCAACCGTAATGTTGTTGCTTCGCCAGCATTGCAACATAACCCGGCGCAATCGTACTTCAACCTCTTCACTGGTTGGGACGAAGCAGACCATCCCGAGAGCAAAGTCAAGCACGACGTAAGGTTGGAGAAGCTTAACGAGCTGTACAGCTCCAGCAAAATTCTGTTCGACTTCATCGGCCCTCAGGAGTATGGCATCACGGATGCCGAAAAGCTGGAGATTGGTCTTTTGACAAGTCTGCCACTGTTGAAAGAAATCGTCAAAGACATTGAAGAAGGTAAGACTGCTCACTCACCGTGCTGTCGCATGAATGACGAAGAATGTATACTGACCAATAAACCCAACAGTTCAAGCCTCCGACGACGCAAAGTCGTTCATCTACTTCACCAAGGAATCTCACATCTACACGCTCCTCAACTGCATTCTCGAAGGTGGTGTGCAGACCAAGATCGCCCGCAACGCCATTCCCGAACTCGACTACCTGTCCCAAATTTGCTTCGAACTCTACGAATCCGAGAACGACGTTGATCCCGCCAGCGGCCAGACCACGTACAACTACTCCATTCGCATTACTCTTTCTCCCGGCTGCCATACATTCGACCCTCTTGACGTGCAACTGGATAGTAAGCATTGTATAGGATGCGCGCCAAGGCGTAGTTTGACCAGCCATGGGCAGTGGAAGGAGGTCCTCGAAACGCTGCGGGCGAAGTTCCACACTGTGAAGTTGCCAAAGAGCTTCCTTGCTGTGAACTTGAGCGAGAAGGTACCGCAGGAGTTCATGAAGGAAGAGGGAAACATTACTCTGGCCGAGGCTACCAAAGACGTGCAGGCGTCTCCGATTGCACCTGCGCACTGATGTGATTGAACTTGAAAAAGATGAAAGTTAACGAGTGGGTTGCATTCGCTCGCTTGGGACAAGTTGAATCGTGTAAAACATAGACTTAGATGAACACTCGTTCTATAGATGAACTTCATGTATACGACCACGGTCTTATTCCCTCGAGACAACAAAATCGGGGCTACTGTCGCTTCTTCGTAACCAGACTCCTGTACAACAATATCCCTACACAACTCGCCACACAAAACCCGACAGCTACTTTGTACCCATACTTGTAGTTCGGCGCTTGACGTGCAGGCCACAAGGCAAGAGGCATACTCGCATTCCCAACTGACAGCAGCGAGATAGCCCACGCCACAATCACAGCGCGCTCGGTCGGGTATTTCTTGAAGGTGTCGCCCATCCAGCTCATGATCAGCGTCTCGTTAATGACCGTAGTGAAAGATATGAGGAACGCAGCCATTTTAAGACCATCGCTGGCAGGCCAAGCGGCCAGGATAGATGTGCAGAAGAGTTGCACCATGTTTATGAATATCGCCAGTTGCCAGCGCATTTGCAAGCGGTCGGAGAGGGACGCGAAGAGTATCGCCGACGCAATGCTGATGCCGTACGCTCCGATGGGAATCGAGGTGACCTGCGAGACGGAGAAGCGCTTACTGCCGTCGGCGTTGGTCAGACTGTCGAGGAACATATTGAAGTAGAAGTTGGCCCATTGTGCCCAGGCCCAGGGCGCGTATGAGAGGAAAAGAAGGGCAAATTCCATGCTGAACATGATTCTGCCGGCGTGCAACAGGAGAGGGCCAATGGGCTGAGCGGTGAGGGATTGCGTTCGCTTGCCGATGGTTTTGAGACGCAGTTTGGCGACTTCTCGCTCTGCAGGACGCAGGTAGTGGGCGCGAGTGTTGTTGGGGTAGTCCGGAATTGTGTAGAATGAGATGCAAGCACTTAACACGGTCATGATACCGTTTATGATGAAAAGCCAGCGCCAGCCGGGCAGGCCTGAATGGCCATCGAGCGTGGAGTGGATGGCAGATTGCATCGCGAAGGTGAACATGCTGCCGATGTAGGAGGATGACAGATATATCGCTTGTCGCTTTGCCATTTCTCGTGGCGTGTACCAGGACAGCAAGAGCACGGTTGTACCAGGCCAGGCGCTGGCTTCACACATACCGATGAGCCATCGGAGGACGTACATGGGCTTTGGTGTGTTTGCGATCGCCATCAGGCCGGTCAGTACTCCCCAGACGAGCTCGAGAGATGGAAGCCAGATAGAGGGTCGCACACGCATCATGATGAGGACGGAAGGAACCATGAATATTGCAAAGGCGATCGTGAAGTAGATGTCGAGCCAGTTGAGGACGTTGGTACCTTCGAGTCCGAGGTCATCGCGCATGCCCGCCGTGTAGGCGGCTTTATAGTTCGTCTGGTCGATCTTCTTCATTATGATGGAGATGCAGGCGTTAGGAAGGAAGATGAAGTCTAGTTTGCGGACAAGTCGTTTCTCTGTCGCCGACTGGACAGCATCTTCGAGGCTTTCGACATTGTCACAGGTGGGCAAATGGTCGCTCTCACTAGAGGATCGTCTCACGCGACGGTCGAGTTTGCTCTCCAGGCCATCGTTTCCAGTCGAAGGTCCGGCTGTTGTCTGCAACGGTGGAGGATTGTCAAGTTCTCGTACCTCTGTGTGCGGGTCATGTTTGTCTGTGTTTGATCGACCCATAGCAAAAGCCGTGGTAAGAGGAAGTTGTCTGGATTACTGCGCGGATGATATCAAGATGAAGAAATGGTCAGCATACAGTATGCACGTCTTTATTGGCGAGGTGGACTCGGTGGGTCTTCATGTCCAAGCGCGTTCACGATCGTCTAGGCGATAGCGTCGAGATTGTGCATACTCGCCCTGCAACTCCCGGCATATCGACCTCGATGATTGAGGGAAACTTGAAGGCAAACTGATGGGTCTCACTTTCGTGTGGCAATGAAAATGTTTGACCGGCGAGGTATACAGCGAACACAGCAGGAGTGCTGGCCTACTTTATGATTGTGAATGCTGCTCATGAGGAGGAAAGGGAGCATCAACTCGAGGGGTCGAGGGAGCTGACCATCAAGGTGAAGTCATTTTCCCACTTCTTCCCCAGCAACATTTCGCCGAATTGTCATCCTCCCACACTCTTGTTCTCGCCAAGCCGCTGAACTTGCAGTCAGCTCCAACTTAGGTAATCACGTGCCAAAATCCACCGACCACCAACCAAAAACGATGGAAACAACTGCCGCGGTCCTGCTGCTCGACCTACCGCCTGCTGCACTCGCCGGCATCGACCTACTCTCATTCACTACAACTCCTCGCTTTCGAGGCGTCAAAGATCTTCCGCCTGGACTGCATTTCGTCTTCACCGGCTCCAGTACCGCCTTCTCCGTCCGTCATGGAATCTGGTTCCGCGTTCAAGACAATCATCAATTGACTATCACCCGCTGGCAACAACCTGATGAGATACTCGCGATCGATGTCGATGAGACCGAGCGCATGAGGTGGCGTGCCAACATTGGTGAAATCTGGGAAAAAGGGTTGACGCCGTATCGTCAGTCATCTGCCAACAACGAAGAGCTGCAAGACCCGAGTGGCGACTGGCTTCAACTGACGAGCTGCATCTCTGATGAATTGTTGGGTCGTATCACCCAAGGGAGCTTGGATAACTTACACCTGACATCTGCCTCTTCTGCCACCCAAGATCTAGACGAAATCCCCGGCCTCTCGTCTTCAGAAAGCAAGATACATCCAGAAAAAGAACTTCGCTTCTTACCGATCGACCTCAAACGTACATGGCGCCCGGACGCTACTGGTCGCGAGCGAACTGATGCTGCACAAGATCGTTCCTGGGCTCTGAACTCGCTTCTTTCAGACTGGAAAGACAGTAGCGGTGATATGATACTTGGCGAACTGCAGTTCTGCTTCTTGGTCTTGCTCACACTGAACAATTGGTCATGCCTCGAACAATGGAAGCGTCTTTTGACTCTCGTATTCACTTGTAAATCCGCTGTACCGACGCACCCGGACTTCTTCATCCGTGCCATTGCTACACTTCGATTGCAACTGATGCACTGCAAAGACGCGGAAGGAGGCTTGATAGACCTGGCAGACGAAGGCGGTTCTCTGCTCAAGTCTTTGTTGACGCGCTTCCGCAAAGGCCTCGAGAGTCTGACGCGAGTCGAAGAAGTGCAGGATGTGGTCGATGAGCTCGACGATCTCGAAGCATACCTGCGTGATGAGCATGGTTGGCAATTCGGAGGCTCCTTTGCAAAGTCTGGGACTTTGGACTTGGAGGACGGCGAGCAAGTAAGTATGGACACAACAGCGTATGACGAGGACGACGAGACTGGAGAGTACGCACCACTTGTTGTGGACCTCAGCCCGGAACAAGCGAAGCTACTTGGCGTGGAGGATGCAACAGACCTGAGAGCGAAGCTGCGAGAGACTAAGCTTCACACAGAGGCTGATGGCGGCAGTGTTGATGAGTGTTTGGATGATGAAAACGACGACGACGAGGAAATGGGTGACCTGGAAGACATGGATGCACGATTCTGAGTGACAGAACGAGCACCAAGGTAGTAGATGTTGAGAAGCTTTAATATGTAATTGTATCCAAGCTTATCCAAAGCAAAGGCTTCAAGATGAGTTCAGATAATGGAACATTTGTAGTTTGGTAAATAAGATCAGTTGACTATAACGTCATGGTAGGGGTCGCAAGATTGTAGGAGTTGCAAGATACTAAATAAGGTTTTCTAATATGAAAAAGTCATAATTTAGTAAGTTCAGACAATTAAGCTCTAAAAAAGTCTAGAACCTATATTTGGATAAATTGCTATGTAATTAGTACTAGTTAAATTAAGCTAAATTTCAAAGACTATATTTTTTATCTCTTAAATTTACTAATACTCAATCTCTAGCTTATTAGCTTATTAGCTAATATACTAATCTTATAATTTGTTATTACTAGTTTGTTTCAAGATGTATATAGTAAGTAATAAATTAAGTTATATAAGTTGGAGATTTTTTTTATCTAGAAGTTAATTAAAAAGATAATCAACTTAGAAGTCGATCGAATTTTGCGATATTTGACTATAGCGTCACTGTAGAGAAAGCGGCTCAGTAGAGGAAGCGGCTCACTTTCTTGATTTCAAATTTCAGAAAATCACTAACTAACTCACTAACGCCGTTATGACATAACTAATCAGGCTAACTCATCTAAATACTCTTCTCCTTCTTCCTCCGAGGAATCAATATATATTTCGTCTTTTTTCCTCCTTTTTTCATCTTTTTCTTTCTACTAGTTCCCTCTTCGAGATCCTGAACTACCTTAAGGATATTCTCCTTCGTAAGGAGGTATTTACCCTTTAAAGCTACTCTCTTCCCTGTTTTACGCGTCTTACGCGTATTAAGTAGTACGTCCTTCTCGCGTAGCTCCCTCCGAGCTAAGATCGCTTCGGTATCTCGATCTTCGGTAAAGTTAATTAAATCTCGGATAAGCTCTCTAGCTGAACTCGGTATATCTCCGTCATTTTGAACGAGATCGACAATCTGACGTATATTAAGAGACTCAGGGGTACGTGGACTATCCCTAGCTCTTAGAATTCGAGATAGATTCCAGCCTTTCGAAAGCCAGATTCGATAGACGACGGCTTAAAGCAACGAGCCTTAGCTTTGATATAAGCTAAAGTCCATTCTACACGCGGTAAACGTATAGTTAAATGTCGGAAAATTCGATCGACCTCTAAGTTGATTGCCGTTTTTAGAGGTCCGAAGATCGATAGATCGAGAGGCTATGTTTTATACGACGAGTATGGCGGTAGTAGAAAGAAGTCTATTTTCGATGTAATATAGTAGGCGATAAACCGGGCCGTAACATAAGAAGAGTGACTGTCGATAATCAAGAGGTGCCGCGAGTTAGTTGATTTACTAACAAAAGGCTGGAAATGCGTTTTTAGCTATTCGAATCCAATTAGATCAGAAGTCCAGCCTTTTTTCGACGTAATAAATGTCTAATCTGCCGGAGTCTCGTCGGGGATCCAGCCTGAATTCAGATTTTTGCCTTTAAAAATCAGGCACGGAGGCAGGGTCACCCCCGAGGCACTAACACACTAAACAGGTAATCCACTCTTGTCGTCCCGGCTGTTTCTTTTCTCGGCGGGTATTAAGCTGATCAAGTAGAACAACTGATTTTTTTACTAGATCCGATTAAGAAACCGGTTTCGTCGACGTTATAGATTGCACTAGGAGGATATTTATGTTCACGTAGAACCTCTCCTAAGTTGTCGAAGTACGATTTTATCGTCGAAAAATCAAGTGCCGTAGATCGTGCTATTCCGATAGTACGCGAGAAACACGTCTTGATTCGTAGGTAGCGTGTCCGAAAGCGATCGATCTATCGGTCCGAGATAGAGCTTTATATATTTTCGTTGATTTTCGAACTTCGTTTAGACTAAATTTCCGAGGCTAAGATTTTCACTAACTAAAGAGTGATCGGAGCCCCTAACTTAGCAGCGCGGTAAATCCAGTTCTCGAGTGTTGATTCTTCGATCGGAGTCAGTATTTGCTAACTAACGTGACTTTCTCTTCTTGATTTTGATTTTCGACGTCGATTATATAAAGTCGAAGAGGGGATTCTAAAGACTAATGCAGTTCGACGAAGTGACCGATATTCGCCGTTTACTAACGCATTTAATGCGTTGGTTATATCTTCTTCAGTATACAAAGGCATAGAGAAGGAAGAGAAACGGTAGGAAAGAAAGCGGGGTTTATAAAGCTAACCTCGGTAAAGTGTCCTACTTCCTTCCCCTACTGTCCCACTTCCCCTATAGGCACGTTATAGCTTTTCAAAGATATTATTTATCTAACTAAAAGTATATAGTTCCACTAGTATCAGTAAATAAGATAAACTTCTATAATTTTAGTAGACGTTTATATTAATTTCTTGAAGATATACTATTTTATAGAATTAATACTGTAGTAGAGATTATAAAACTTAGTAATTGTAAGATACTAAATAAGATTAATATTTTGACTTAATAATTATAAATCTAAGAAATTAGTTATTAAGCTTGAAATTAAGATTGACAGAGTTTGATTAGTAAAAACTATAGTACTTAAGAACTAGCTTAGCTAAGCTAGTACTAGTTATATAATTACTTGGATAAATCAAAGTTTTAGATTTTTTTATAATATATAAGTTCTATTAAATTACTTTTGTCTTAAGTTATTATAGTCCAAATGAGCTACTTTCTATTGTAGCTAGACTTTAGGATATAACAAAGATAATAGTATAATTAAAATAGATTAATAGACTTTACTAGTCTTATTTATAATAAGTTATATTTAGAAACTCAGTCTAAAAGATTTAGTATAATTTCAGCTATAAATATTGTTAAATATACTCGGATAAAGCTAGTAATATAGAAAACTACTATAAGTTATATAATCTTACTACAAGATTTAAGTATTCTGAGTATTATACATAGTTTGATATATAAATCTAGTATTTATAACTTAATTTACTATAAATCTCTATTTTTAATTATCTAACTTTAATCTTTATAATATTATATATAATCTATAGATATTTCTTCATTATTATATCTAATAATAAGATTATATCCAATATAATTATATATTATAACGTGACTGTAGGGGAAGTTAACCACCCCCAGAAGTTAACCACTTTATTGATTTTAAATCTTGAAAAAGGTGTAAGTGACTCACTAACGCCTTAATCAACCAACTGCCTAAGCTAACTTATCAATTGATTCTTCTTCTTCCTCCTCCGAAGAAATCAATATATACTTCGTCTTTCTTCCTCCTTTTTTTGTCTTTTTCTTTTTAGTCTCTTCTTCGAGATCCCGGACTACCTTAAGGATATCCTCTTTTGTAAGGAGGTATTTGCCCTTTAAAGCTACTCTTCTGCCCTTCTTACGCGTCTTACGCGTGTTAAGTAGTGCCTCCTTCTCGCGTAGCTCTCTCCGAGCTAAGATTGCGTTAGTATCTCGATCTTCGGCAAAGTCAATTAAGTCTCGGATAAGGTCTCTAGCTGAACTTAGTATATCTCCATCATTTTGAACGAGGTCGACAATCTGACGTAGATTAAGAGCCTTAGGGGTACGCAGACTACCCCTAGCCCTTAGAATCCGAGATCCGTCGCTAATTCGACTAATAACTCGATTTTCCGGAGAGGGAGTCCGAGGAGGGGGGGTAAGAATCGATAGTAAGACCTCGGGATTAAACGGATAGATTCTAGCCTTTCGAAAGCCGGACTTGATAGAAGAAGCCTTAAAGCATCGGGCCCTAGCCTTAATATAAGCTAATATCCACTCTACGCGCGGTAAACGCGTAGTAGAATGTCGGAAAACTCGATCAACCTCTAAGTTTATTACCGTTTTTAGAGGTCGAAAAATCGATAAATCGAGAGGCTATGTTTTATAGAAGGAGTATAACGGTAGTAGAAAGAGATCGATTTTTGATATGATATAGTAGGCGATAAACTAGGCCATACCGTAAGAGGGGTGACTCTTAATAATCAAAAGGTGCCGCGAGTTAGTTAATTTACTAATAAACGGCTAGAGATGCGTTTTTAGCTATTCGAATCTAATTAGATCAGAAGTCTAGCCTTTTTTCGAAGTAACGGACCTCTAGTTCTAGCTAAATTGTAAGCTATTAAGATTAAAATCTTAGATTAGCTAAATTACTAGATCTTAGATCTAGATCTAGAGCTATAACTTAGCTGATAGTTAGTTTATCAGATTAAAGCTCTCTATACCAATCTATTAGTTTTTTTTCTAGATATTTATCTAGTTAATTAAGCTTAATAGACTTTAGTAGAGCTAGTATTAATAAATATAGAAGCTAGAAAGTATCGGAATAAAGTTGGAAGTATTCTCAACTTAATTTGATATCAATCTTATTATAAAATAAGATCTACTTTAAGTAGAAAACACTCTGTTGTAGTTTAGTCTTTAGTATAGTCTCGATAGTATATTCTAAGTTACAGATTCAAACATTATAGATTCTTATACTATATTAGCTAGTAGGCTTATAGATAATTTTGTTTTAATATAAAAAAGATTAGATAACAATAGAGATAGTATAATAGTAGTTAATATAATATTAAGATAGCTTTTAACTACATTATAATATACTAATACTAAATAAAATCTCATGTCTACTACTTTTAGTCTCTAAGTTCTGATTTGTAATACTAGTAGAGTTTACTGAGCTAAGTTGATTAAGCTATTATCTTTACTATAGCTTAAAACTTATTTAAAGTGCAATCTGGCTTAATAAGCTTAAGATAAAGTTATTTTATTAGAACTTATACATTTACGAAAGTATTATATTATTACTACTAGATTAAGCAAGCTGATTTTCAAACGTTAGAATATCTATATTTTACACTTACTAAAGCTTCATTTCAGCTTATTGACTTATGTTATAATTCAAGCTTATAATTATTAAATCAGAACATAAATTTTATTTAGTATTTTATAATTTTTATAGTTTTGTAACTCTATATATTAAATATATACTAATATAAGCCTATATTAGAATTAGTCTTTAAAGCCTTAAGTTTAGTCTTCTAATAAGCTAATAAGATATCTAAAGCTAGTTCAATCAAGCTTTTAAAGATAATAAATCTTATTTTCTATTTCATAATCCTAGGCTATAGTCTTATAATCTCTATTATAATATTAGTACTCAAGTTATTGATCTGTTTATATCCTAAATTCTAGATACAGAAGAGGAATTCTAAGAAATATACTAATTAGTCTATGAACTTATCTAAGATAACTTTATCAATATTATAATAAAAGAAACAAAATAGTAAAAGAAGTAAAATTGAAGATGAAATCTTTTACTATTTGAAAGTTATAAGTTAGTTTAATACTATAATAAACCTTTCAAGATCTATTAGTATAGATTTAACTATATAAAGTATATATAGATTTTAACTTAGTTAATCTTAGATAATAATTATAAAGATACATGTTTCTGAAAAAAAAAGATCTTGAAAAGCTAAGATATTCTAGCTAAACTAATTATCTTGATTATAAACTAGATTAAATTATAATATAGAATATAGAATAGTAAGAAAGAAAAATAGAAACTAAGATTTACTAACTTTAAAAAATTATAGATTAGTTTGATACTACAATCAAGCTCTTCAAATTGATTGATATAGACTCTGTTGTATAAAATATATATAAATTCTATCTCAGTTAGTAGTAGCTATTTACTAACCTATATAGATACGTTAATCTAGAAAAGAAATTTCAAAAAGTTAAAAGATTTTAATCAAACTATCTATCTAGATAATAGAAGTATATAACTAATTCTAAATTTATCTTAAAACTACTCTAAACTAGCTAGACTAGCATTTTATAGCTTAACAGAATAACACTAATCTAGGTATATCAATTGATAAACTGACTTACTTAAATTGACTTTAACGCTTAATATCTCTCTCTATATTTATTAGAGTATTCTAAAGATATTAAGAGATAACTAAGTCTATAATCTACTATTTCTAGCTTCTATACTAGTCGATACTAGCTTTGAAAAGATGTATTAATTCTAGATAACTTCAAGTTATAGTAATCTAGAGTATAAACTAATAGATTAGTATAGAGAATTCTAGTCTAATTTATCAATTATCGACTAAGTTATAAGTTAGTATTGAATCCAAAAATTGAGAAATCTAGTAAATCTAAGATTCTAAATATTTAGCTTATAGCTTAAGTAAAACTAGTATAATAATACTAAGAGCTTATAAAATAGTCTTTAAACAATAAAATGAATTTACTATCTTTTGATTTTTAGTCTAATAACATTAATACTTTTTGAGTGAAATCAATCCTAGAGTACAAACCCTAAATCTTTATTTTATATTCTCTACTAACGTGCCCATAGGGGAAGTCGCGCAGTAGGGGATGTCGCGCACTTTACCGAGGTCAGCTTTATAAACCCCGCTTTCTCACTTTGTGCTTCTCTTCCTTCTCTATGCCTTCGTATACTGAAGAAGACGTAACTAACGCTTTGAATGCGTTAGTAAGCGGTGAATATAAATCGGTTCGCCGAGCTGCACTAGTCTTCCAAATTCCTGTATCGACTTTACGAGATCGGCTTCATAAACGAGAATCGAGAAACGAAAGTCACGTTAGTTAACAAATACTAACTCCGATCGAAGAATCAACACTTAAGAACTAGATCTACCGGACCGTAAAGCTAGGAGCCCTGATCACTCTTGAATTAGTCAAAATCCTAGCTTCGGAAATTCAGTCTAAACGGAGTTCTAAAAACGACGAAAACGAATTAAGTCCTATCTCCGACCGATGGATTGATCGCTTTCGGACACGGCACCCACGAATTAAGAAATGTTTTCCAAGTACTATCGACACGGCACGATCTACGGCACTTGATTTTTCCACGATTAAATCGTACTTTGATAACTTAGGAGAGGTTCTACGTGAACATAAATATCCTCCTAGTGCGATCTATAACGTCGACGAAACCGGTTTTTCGATTGGATCTAGTAGGAAATCAGTTGTTCTACTTGATCAGCTTAATCAACGCCGAGAAAAGAAGCAACCGGGACGACAAGAGTGGATTACCTCTTTAGTGTGTCAGTGCCTCGGGGGTGACCCTGCCTCCGTGTCTGATCTTTAAAGGTGAAAACCTAAATTCAGGCTGGATTCCCGACGAAACTCTAGTAGGTTAGAAGTTCGTTACATCGAAAAAGGGCTGGACTTCTGATCTGATTAGATTCGAATGGCTAAAAACGCATTTTCAGCCTTTTGTTAGTAAATCAACGAACTCGCGGCACCTCTTGATTATCGACGGACACTCCTCTCACGTTACGGCCCGGTTCATCGCCTTCTATATACTATCGAAAATCGACCTCTTTCTACTACCGCCGCACTCGTCGCATAAGACGCAGCCTTTCGACTTATCGATTTTTCGACCTCTAAAAACGGCAATCAACTTAGAGGTCGACCGAGTTTTCCGACATTCTACTACGCGTTTACCGCGCGTAGAGTGGATATTAGCTTATATTAAGGCTAGGGCCCGATGCTTTAAGGCTTCTTCTATCAAGTCCGGCTTTCGAAAGGCTAGAATCTATC
>Ga0265797_10000577_pt1 | contig 66806 bp, 66 predicted proteins | sample P2T30metagenome_FD_192433 | JGI IMG/M metagenome (GOLD analysis project Ga0265797, IMG submission 192433) | Plant litter microbial communities from East Loma Ridge, Irvine, California - P2 T30 | ecosystem: Environmental > Terrestrial > Plant litter > Unclassified | place: USA: California...
CGGCCCAGGGGGCTCGCCACCACGGCGTCCACCGTCCGCCGGGCAAGCAGGTCGCCGGCCCGACGGGCCTGCTCCCGCCCGCGGTCGTTGAGGGGCACGTCGGTGGCGCCCTGGATGCGGCCGGCGGCGTTCCAGTCGGTCTCGCCGTGCCGGACCAGGTAGAAGACCGTCACGCCGCGCCTCCGGCCCCGCGTGCCGGACGGTCCGCCGACCGCCGGTCCGCCGCCTGCCCGGCGGCCCCGTCGGTCGTCGCTCCGTCGGTCGTCGCGCCGTCGTGCGGCTCCCGGTCGCCGCGCGCCGCGTCGCCGGTCGCCGGCAGGCGCCCCAGGAGCGCCACGAGCGTCTCGGTGGTGCCCGCGTCGACCTTGACGGTCGCCCGCGGGTCGCCCTTCGTCGCCCCGCGGTTGACGACGACCACGGGCTTGCCGCGCCGCACCGCCTGGTCGAGCAGGCGCACCCCCGAGTTGACGACCAGCGAGGACCCGGCCACGAGGAGCGCGTCGGCGCGGACGACGAGCGCGCGGGCCTCCGCGAAGCGCTCCACCGGCACGAACTCGCCGAAGAACACGACGTCGGGCTTCAGCACCCCGCCGCACACGGTGCACTCCGGGACGACGAACGCGTCCACGTCCTGCACCTCGACGTCGCCGTCGGGCGCGAGCACCACCTCGTCCGGGTCGTCGATCCACGGGTTGGCGTCGGAGAGCCGGCGCGCGACCGTCTCGCGGGCGAAGGACTGCCCGCAGGTGAGGCACACGACGCGGTCGACGGTGCCGTGCAGGTCGACGACCCTCTGCGAACCCGCCCGCACGTGCAGCGCGTCCACGTTCTGGGTGACCACGCCGTTCGTGACCCCACGCCGCTCCAGCTCGGCGAGCGCCCGGTGCCCGTCGTTCGGCCGGGCCGCACGGAACGTGCGCCAGCCGACGTGGCTGCCCGCCCAGTACCGCTTGCGGAAGCGCTCGTCGGCGAGGAACTGCTGGAACGTCATCGGCCGACGGACCGGGGCGCCCTCGCCCCGGTAGTCGGGGATCCCGCTGTCGGTGCTCACGCCGGCACCGGTGAGCACCGCGACGCGACGGCCCGCGAGGGCGGCGACGGCGGCGTCGAGCTGCGCGGGGTCGGGACCGGCGGGACCGGGGCCGACGGCCGCGGACGGGGCGTTCGACACGGGTGCTCCTCCTGCTGGGGTGGGGGCAGCCTACCTCCGCCCCGGTGGACGCTACCCTGGTCGTCGACCGTCCCCGGCCGTGCCGCCGCACGGCCGCCGTGCGGAGCCCGCGCGGCCGTCCGCGCACGACCCGACACCAGGAGCACCGTGCGCACGACCCGCATCACCGACCTCGACCGCGAGGAGCTCGCCGACTACTCGCGCCTCACCGACGTGGCCCTGCGCCGGGTGACCGAGCCCGAGGGCGGGCTGTACCTCGCCGAGTCCACGAAGGTCATCGAACGGGCGCTCGCGGCCGGTCACCGGCCCCGGTCCGTGCTGCTCAGCGAACGCTGGCTGCCCGACGTGGAACCGCTCGTCGCCGACCACGACGGCGAGATCTTCGTCGGCTCGCCCGAGCTCCTCGAGCAGCTCACCGGCTTCCACCTGCACCGGGGCGCCCTCGCGTCGATGCACCGCCCCGAGCTGCCGGACGTCGCCGACGTGCTCGCCGGCGCGACGAGGGTCGTCGTCCTCGAGGACGTCGTCGACCACACCAACGTCGGAGCGATCTTCCGCGCCGTCGCCGGCCTGGGCGCCGACGCCGTGCTCGTCACCCCGCGCTGCGCCGACCCCCTCTACCGGCGCAGCGTGCGGGTGAGCATGGGCACGGTCCTCCAGGTGCCGTGGACCCGCCTCGACGACTGGCCGTCCGGTGCCGACCAGCTGCACGACGCCGGCTTCTCGGTCGCCGCGCTCGCCCTCTCCGACGACGCCGTCACCCTCGACGCGTACGCCGCCGACCCTCCCGAGCGGGTGGCGCTCCTGCTCGGCACCGAGGGCGACGGCCTCAGCCGACGCGCCCTCGCCGCCGCCGACACGGTCGTGACGATCCCCATGTCGCACGGCGTCGACAGCCTCAACGTCGCGGCCGCGTCGAGCGTCGCTCTCTGGGCGCTGCGCACCGGTGCCGGAGTCGCGGGGACGGCCGGCGGGACCGGCGCGTGACGGGCGGGGCGCGCCTCCGGCACCTGCGGCGTCGCGTCGCCGTCGGCGCCGCCGCCCTCGCCCTCGTCGCGACCGCGGCGTACGTGCCCGCGGCCCTGCTCGCCCCGCTGCCCGCGGTCGCCGCGGAGGCGGCACCCGTCGACGTCTCCGTGCCGCCCGCTCCCGCGCTGACCGTGCCCGCCTACGGCGCGGCGGGCGTCGAGGTGCTCGGCGTCGACGGCACGCGCACCCTCTCCGGCGACACCGGGCCGCGGTCGATCGCCAGCATCAGCAAGGTCGTCACGGCCCTCGTCGTGCAGGACGCCCGCCCGCTCGACGGCGGCCCCGGCGGGAGCGTGACCTTCACCGACGCCGACGCCGCGCTCCGCGAGCAGTACCTCGCGGTCGACGGCAAGGTGGCGCCGCTCGCGGCCGGGACCACGCTCACCCAGCGCCAGGTCACCGAGGTGATGCTCGTCGAGTCCGCGAACAACTACGCCACCGCCCTCGCCCGGTGGGCCTTCGGCAGCGACCGGGCCTACGCCGACGCGGCCGCCGCCTGGCTCGCCGGCCACGGCCTCGACGACACCACCGTCGTCGAGCCCACCGGCCTCTCGCCCGAGAACCGCAGCACCACCGCCGACCTGCTCGAGCTCGGCCGCCTCGCCCTCGCCGACCCCGACGTCGCGGCCGTCGTCCGCACGACCAGCGTCGTCGTGCCCGGGGCGGGCGTCGTCGAGAACTCCAACGAGCTGCTCGGCACCGACGGCGTCGTCGGCATCAAGACCGGGACGCTCGACGAGGCGGGCGCCTGCCTGCTCTTCGCCGCGGACCAGGTCGTCGACGGCGAGCCCGTGACCGTCGTCGGCGTCGTCCTCGGCGGCCCCGATCACGACGTCGTCGACGCGGACGTGCGCACCCTGCTCGCGGGCGTCGTCGACCGGTCCCGCCGGGTCGACCTCGTCTCCGCCGGCGACGTCCTCGCCACCTGGGAGGCCCCGTGGGGCGCGCGCGTCCGCGCCGTCGCGGCGGAGGACGCCGCCGTCACCGTCTGGGACGACCCGCGGGTCACCGCGTCCGTCGAGGCCGACGCCCTCGACGAGGGGACCGCGGGGGAGCGGGTCGGCGAGGTGCGCTGGAGCGTCGACGACGAGACCGTGCACGTGCCCCTCGTGCTCGAGGGCGACCTGCCCGGCCCGTCGGCCTGGTGGCGGCTGGCCCACCCGGGCCAGGTCTTCTGACGCGGGTCCCGAGCGACGCCACGGGGCGGCCGCGTCGTCGGGCCCGCCGCGTCGACGTGGCGGGGCGTCGTCGTGGCCCGAGGGCGACGCCGCCGACGGTCAGGCGTCGTCCCGGTAGACCAGGGTCACCGCCTCCGGGCGCTTCGGCAGCACGTGGTCGCCGCTCGACTGGTGGCGGATGCGGCGGATCACCCAGGGCACGAGGTACTCCCGCGCCCAGGCGACGTCCTCGGTGCGCGCCTGACGCCACGGGCGCCGGGCGAGCGGCTCGGGCCGCCACGGCTCGAGGTCGTTGTCGACGGCCAGCGAGGCGAGCACCATCCGCGCGATCGTGTGGTGGCCGAGCGCGCTGAAGTGCAACCGGTCGGGCGCCCACATGCGCTGGTCGCCCAGCTCGCGGAGGGCCCACATGTCGGCCACCACCGCGTCGTGGCGCAGCGCCACCGCCCGGACGTTCTCGTTGTAGATCGCCACCTTGCCCCGCAGGCGTCCGAGCACCGGCGTCGCGCCGATGTCCGGCCCCGTGAAGACGACCACCGTCGCGCCCTCCGAGCGCAGCGTGCGCACGAGGTCCTCGAAGCGGCCCGCCACCTCGTCGGGATCCGTCCCGGGGCGGATGATGTCGTTCCCGCCGGCGGACACCGCCACCAGGTCGGGTCGCAGGGCGAGCGCCGCCGGCGCCTGCTCCGCCGCGATCTGGCCCAGCAGCCGGCCGCGGACCGCGAGGTTCGCGTACGCGAAGTCCTCCGTCGACGCGCCGAGCACCTCGGCGACGCGGTCCGCCCAGCCGCGGTGCCCGCCCGGCGCCCGCTCGTCCGGGTCCCCGATGCCCTCGGTGAACGAGTCACCGATCGCCACGAACCTCGACCAGGGGTGTTGCTGCGTCATGGGCACGAACCTACCCTCGGGGACGTGATCCGCCACCTCCCCGAGCTGCCCGACGACGTCCTCGAGCGCCTCCGCGGCCGCGCCGCGCGATGGGACGCCGAGAACGCCTTCCCCCACGACGACCTCGACGACCTGCGCCGGCTCGGCTGGCTGCGCCTCTCCGTCCCCGCCGAGCGCGGGGGAGCGGACCTCGGCCTGCGGGACGTCGCCGCCCTGCAGAGCCGGCTCGCCGAGGCCGCGCCCGCGACCGCGCTCGCCGTGGGCATGCACCTCGTGTGGACCGGGGTGGCGCGCCTGCTGCACGAGCGGGGCGACGACTCCCTCGCCCTCGTCCTCGACGACGCCGCCCGCGACGAGCTGTTCGCCTTCGGCGTGAGCGAACCGGGCAACGACACCGTGCTGCTCGACTCCACCACGACGGCCGAGCCGGCGGGGGACGGTGCGTGGCGCTTCACGGGCACCAAGACCTCGACGTCGCTCTCGCCGGCGTGGACGCGGCTCGGCGTCTTCGGTCGCGACGACAGCGACCCCGCCGCGCCGCTCCTCGTCCACGGCTTCGTCCACCGCGACCAGCCCGGCCACGTCTCGCTCGGCGACTGGGACACGGTCGGCATGCGCGCCACCCAGAGCCACAGCACCCGGCTCGAGGGAGTCGTCGTGCCGGCCGGGCGCATCGTGCGCCGCCTCCCGGTGGGTGCGGGGGACGACGCACTGCCCGCGGCGGTGCTCACGGTCTTCTCCACGCTCGTGCCCGCCGTCTACCGCGGCATCGCGCGCCGTGCGCTCGCGCTCGCCGTCGAGGCCGCCACCACCCGCACCTCCCGGCGGGCCGGTGGTCGTCCCCTCGCCGAGGACCCGGTCGTCCGCTGGCGCCTCGCCGACGCCGCCATCGTCCTCGACGGCCTCGAGGCGCAGCTCGACGCGTTCGCGGGCGAGGTCGACGCGGGCACCGACCACGGTGCCGACGCGGCGCGCCTCGCCGTCGGACTCCGCACGCGGGTCGTGGAGGGCGCGCAGCAGGTCGTCGACCGGGCCGTGGCGGTCGCCGGAGGCGCGGCGTACCGCTCCGGCTCGGAGCTCGCGCGCCTGCAGCGCGACGTCCAGGCCGGGCGGTTCCACCCCGCGTCCTCCGACGCCGCGCACGCGACCGTCGCCGCCGCCCTGCTCGGGACCGGACCCGGCGGGGCGGACGAGGACGCGCCTCCGGCCCGACCGTGACGTCGGGGGTCCGTGCGAGGATCCTCCGGTGAGCAAGCAGGACGGCAGCGGACGGCAGGTGACCGCCGCCCCGGGGGACGACGGGTCGGCGACGATCCTGCACGTCGACATGGACGCGTTCTTCGCCTCGGTCGAGCTGCTCGACCGCCCCGAGCTGCGCGGCCTGCCCGTCGTCATCGGGCACCGCGGCGGTCGCGGCGTCGTCACGGCGGCGACCTACGAGGCTCGTCGCTACGGCGTCAACAGCGCCATGCCGATGGCCGTGGCGCTCCGCCGCTGCCCGCAGGCGGTCGTGCTCGAACCGCACTTCGAGAAGTACCAGCACTGGTCCGGCGTCGTGATGGGGCTCTTCGACGACGTCACGCCGCTCGTGGAACGCCTCGGCATCGACGAGGCCTTCCTCGACGTGCGGGGGTCGGTCCGCCTGCTGGGGTCGCCGTGGCACATCGCCACCGAGCTGCGGCGCAGGGTGCACGCCGAGACGGGCCTGCACTGCTCGGTGGGCGCCGCGTCGACGAAGTTCGTGGCGAAGCTCGCCTCGAGCGTCGCCAAGCCCGACGGCCTCCTCGTCGTCCCGCACGACGAGACGCTCGCGTTCCTGCAGCCACGACCGATCAGCGCCCTGTGGGGCGTCGGCGGCAAGACCGAGGAGGCCCTGCTGCGGCGTGGCCTCCGCACCGTCGGCGACGTCGCCCGGGCCCCCCTCGACACCCTCGTGCACGCCGTCGGACCGGCCGCCGGGGCCAAGCTGCACGACCTCTCGTGGGGACGAGACCCCCGCCGGGTCACCACCCACGTCGACGAGAAGAGCGTCGGCAACGAGGTCACCTTCGCCGTCGACGTCACCGACCCCGACGTCGTTCGTCGCGAACTCCTCCGGCTCAGCGACAAGGTGGGCGGGCGGCTGCGCCGCGCCGGGACGAGCGGGCGCACCGTCGTGCTCAAGCTCCGCACGGCGGACTTCACGACCATCACCCGCTCGCGCACCCTGGCCGACCCGACCGACCTCGGGCGGCGCATCTACGACGAGGTCCGCGGGCTGTACGAGGCCACGGGCAAGCTGCACGAACGCGTGCGACTGGTCGGCGTCCGCGTCGAGCAGCTCGTCGAGGGCGCAGCGGCCGGGCAGGCGGCGCTCTGGGACGACGACGCGGACTGGCGGGGCACCGAGTCGACCGTCGACGCCCTGCGGGCACGCTTCGGGGCAGGCTCGGTGACGACGGCCTCGCTCCTGCGACCGTCCGGGCGTCGGCGCGGTCCGGCCGACGCCTCCGACGCACGTGGCGCCACGGCCCCGCACCCGGCCCCGCACCCGGGCCCGCATCCGGGCGACGGGCGGCGCACCGACGACGCCCGGCACGGACGGTAGACTCTGGTCCGGTGAGCACAGCGCAGACGACAGGCCCCGAGGGGGGCGAGCAGGCTCCGCTCGAGGTCACCGAGGTGGGCGCGTCGGCGGGCAACGCCGCGGCCGAGCACCTCTCGCCGGCGTTCCCCGAACGCGCGGCCTGGGGCACCGCGGGCAAGCTCCGTGCCTGGCAGGCCGAGGCCCTCGAGAAGTACTTCCAGGACTCCCCGCGGGACTTCCTCGCCGCGGCCACGCCCGGCGCCGGCAAGACGACCTTCGCCCTGAGGCTCGCCACCGAGCTGCTCTCGCGCGGGGTCGTCGACCGCGTCACGGTCGTCGCCCCCACCGAGCACCTCAAGCGCCAGTGGGCCGACGCCGCCGACCGCGTGAACCTCCGGCTCGACCCCTCGTTCAAGAACGCCGACGGCACCTTCGGCCGGCATTACCACGGTGTCGCGGTGACCTACGCCCAGGTCGGCACGAAGCCCGAGGTGCACGCGGCGATCACGGCCGGCGGGCGCACGCTCGTGATCCTCGACGAGGTGCACCACGGCGGGGACGCCCTCACCTGGGGAGACGGCATCCGCGAGGCCTTCGGGCACGCCGAGCGTCGGCTCTCGCTCACGGGCACGCCGTTCCGGTCGGACACCGCGGCGATCCCGTTCGTCCGCTACGCCCCCGACGAGCAGGGGATCCGCACGTCGCAGTCCGACTACGCGTACGGGTACGGTCGTGCCCTCGCCGACGGCGTCGTCCGCCCGGTGCTCTTCATGGCCTACGCCGGCCAGATGCGCTGGCGCACCCGGATGGGCGACGAGATGAGCGCGTCGCTCGGCGAGCAGGTGACGAAGGACATCACGGCACAGGCGTGGCGCACGGCCCTGTCGCCCCAGGGGGACTGGATCGCCGCCGTGCTCTCGGCGGCCGACAAGCGCCTCACCGAGGTGCGCCGGGGCGTCCCCGACGCCGGGGGCCTGGTCATCGCGACGGACCACACGGCGGCCCGTGCCTACGCGTCCGCCCTGCAGAGGATCACCGGGGAGCGCCCGACCGTCGTCCTCAGCGACGAGAAGGCCGCCAGCGACCGGATCGCCGCCTTCTCGGCGGGGGACAGCCGGTGGATGGTGGCCGTCCGCATGGTGTCGGAGGGCGTCGACGTCCCGCGCCTCGCGGTCGGGGTGTACGCCACGAGCGCGTCGACGCCGCTGTTCTTCGCGCAGGTCGTCGGCCGTTTCGTCCGCGCCCGCCGTCGCGGCGAGACGGCGAGCATCTTCCTGCCCAGCGTGCCGGGCCTGATGGCCCTCGCCAACCAGTTGGAGCTCGAACGGGACCACGCCCTGGACCGGCCGAAGGACGCCGACGACGGCATCTTCGCGCCCGAGGAGGACCTCCTCGCGGCGGCGAACAGGGACGAGAAGGCGTCCAGCCTGCTCGAGCAGCAGCCCTTCGAGGCGCTCGACTCGCAGGCCTCGTTCGACCGCGTCCTCTACGACGGGGGCGAGTTCGGCGCCGGAGGAGAGATCGGCAGCCTCGAAGAGCTCGACTTCATCGGGATCCCCGGCCTCCTCGAGCCGGACCAGGTCCGCGACCTGCTGCGCCAGCGCCAGGCCTCCCAGGCCCGTCGCAGTGCCAGGACGGGCCTGCCGACGGTCGTGGCGCCCGCCGAGGCACGTCCGCTCTACCAGACGATCAAGGAGCAGCGACAGGAGCTCAGCCGACTCGTGTCGATCTGGTCCCGGCACTCGTCGGAGCCGCACGGGGCCGTGCACGCGGAGCTCCGCCGGATCAGCGGCGGTCCCGCCGTGGCGCAGGCGAGCACCGAGCAGATCCAGAAGCGCATCGACGTGCTGCGCGGCCGCATCGGCAACCGGCGCTGAGAGGACCACCGTGCAGACCTTCGTCCCCTGGCCCGACTTCGCCGAGAGCGCCCGGTCGCTCGACCAGGCGCGCCTCGGCAAGCAACGGGTGGAGGCCCTCCAGGTGCTCCGCGCGGTGACCCTGCCGGCGTACGGCTGGCAGTCCCACCCGGCCGTCGCGATGTGGCGCGGCCACCGTGAGGCGCTCACGGCGTACTCGCTCGCCGTCACGGACGAGTGGATCGCCCAGGGGCGCGCGGACACCGTGCGCCCGCAGATCGCCGAGTTCGCGCCGGGCGTCGAGGCCACCTCGAGCGGCCTCGACCTCCCCGCCTGGTGGGGCGACGAGGCCGTGCACCGCAGCCACCGGTCGAAGCTCGTCCAGAAGGACCCGGAGCACTACCGCGCCGTGTTCCCGGACGCACCCGACGACCTCGACTACACCTGGCCGCCCGCCGACCCGCGCGCGGCCAGGCCCGGTGACGACGTCGCGCTGTCCCGTCGCCACGCCTGGTGCGTCCGACCGACCTCGACGTCGGTGGGCGAGGACTGGAGGCAGGCCGGCGTCGTCTCCGTGCCCGAGGAGTCGCCCCGCGGACGGAGCGGACCGGCCTGGCAGCGTCAGGTCGAGGCGTTCGCCGCGCTGGGGACGGGGACCGAGCTCCTCGTGCCGGAGCCGGGCGGCGCCTCCTTCGCCCGTGCCGTCGTCACCGGTCCGGTCGTCGCCGCCCTCCAGGACGATCGCGCGCCGGTGCTGTTGCGCACGGTGCGGCGCGACGGCGTCCTGCTGCGGACCGACCTGCCCGACCCCGCCCTGGCGCAGGACCCGCGGACGGTCTTCCCGCTCGCGCTCGACGGGGGTGCCGACCGTGCTCGATGAGGTGGCCGACGGTCGCTTCTTCGTCCGCGCGGGGCCGCACGAGCCCGTCGAGGCCGTCGTCGAGCGCTTCGGGTCGGGCTGGCGACTGTCCTCGTGGTCGCTGGACGAAGCGTCACGCGTGGCGCTCGGGGTGCACACGGCCGTGCACCTCGCCGAGACCGCCTGGTGGCGTCACGTCGACGGCGAGGCCTCGGCCGCGTCGTCCGGCAGGGGCGGGTCGCCCGCCGGCTGAGCGTCGCGGTCCGCCGGTCCGGCGACCACCTCGACGCCGTCGTCGGAGCACACGAGCACCGCGTGGAGGACGAGGTGGCGGTGGCGGAGGCCACCGGTCAGGGCGTCGATCCAGGCGCGGTCGGACGACCGCAGGGTCGCCGGCCCCGGCCGTTCGAGGACGAGCACGGCGCGGCGTGCCCCGACCTTCGCACCGATGTCGACGAGGGCGTCGAGGTACGTCGCGAGGGCTGGCCCGACCGGGCGGACGGGGACGCCCTCGCACGGCACGACGAGGGGGAAGCCGACGAGGTCGTCGTCGACGAAGAAGGTCCAGAGCTGACGGCGCAGGGCGTGCTGGAGCACCTCGTCGAAGCGCGCGTGCAACGCCTCGGCGCTGGTGAGCGCCTCGGCCGGGGCGGGCACCACGACGGCGGTGGCCCCGGTGTCGGCCTCGGCGTCGCCGGCGGAGGCGTCGTGCACGCCGGCCTCGGGCACGCCGGCGTCGGGCGACGGGGCGTCGCGCAGGGCGGTGTCGGGGAGGGCGGCGGGGGTGCGGGGGGCGAGGAGTGCGTCGGTCATGTCTGCAGCGTGGCGGACCACCGGGGGCGACCCGCGCCTCCGGTCGCGCCCTGGGGACGAGTGCGGACCTCGCCCACCTGGGGAGGAGGGGTGGCGCCTCAGCCCTGCTGCAGCACCGGCACGCGCTCGTCCTCGCCCGAGAGCACCCGCAGCGCCCGACGCAGGGCGGTGCTCGACGTGCTCACCGTGTACGGGAAGTACACGACCTCGACGCCCACCTCGGCGAACTCGCGCTCCAGGCGCAGGCCCTTCTCGGTGCCCCGCCAGTCGTCGCCCTTGAAGAACACGTCGAACCGGAGCTCGCGCCAGACGTCCATCTTGTCGGGCACCGTCTCGGCACGGGCCTCGTCCACCACGTCGATGTGCCGCAGGATCTCGAGCCGCTCGGCGAGCCCCACGACCGGGTCGATGCCCTTCGTCAGCGCGAGCATCTCGTCCGAGACGACGCCCGCGACGAGGTGGTCGCAGTGGCGGCGCGCGTGCCGAAGGAGGTTCAGGTGCCCCACGTGGAAGAGGTCGAAGGCGCCCGCGGCGTAGCCCACGCGCGGGCGCGCCGACACGGGGGACGAGACGGGGACGGTGAGGACGGAGACGGGCTCGGACGGGATGCGGCTCATGAGGGGTTCCTCCAGGGTGCGGGCGGTGCGGCGGGGACGGCGGGCGGGAGGGCCGGGACGGTCAGGACCGCCGAGGCGGTCGGTGCGGCCGGGGGAGCGGCCACCGGCACGGCCAGGGCGGCCGGCACCGCCGCCGCCAGGGCCGCCAGTGCGGCCACCGACGACGAGGGGCGGGTCCGCGGCGGGACGGTCGACGGCAGGGCCGCGGGCGACGTCGTCGACGACCGGACGTCCTCGGTCGTCCAGGTGCGGTGCAGCAGCACCCGCCGACGCGCCGGCACCGCGGTGAGCACGACGCCGACGCAGGGAGCCCCGTGACCGCAGGCCTCGGCGACGAGGGCGCGCAGCTCCTCCTGGGTGGTGCGCCCGGCCCGGGCGACGACCACGACGGCGTCGGCCTCGGGGAGCACGGCCCGCAGGGGCAGGGGACGGCTGTCCGCCGAGGCGGGCACGACGACGACCGCGTAGGCCTCCCGCAGGTCGGCCACGAAGCCGCGCACGCCGCGGCCGGCGAGACGGCGCGTGCCGGCCGCGACGACGTCGGGCACGGGCACGTGCCCGAACCCGGCGGGGTCGGGCCCGCCCACGGGCGGGAGCGCCAGGTCGACGTCGTCGTCGCCCCTCCTCGCGAGGGACGGGTCGTCCCGGTCGGCGTGCACGAGGGCGGCCGGGCTGCCGAGCTCCACGACGGCTCCGGCGAGCCCCGGCGCGACGCCCAGGGTGCCGGAGGCGCGGTGCGGCCCCGCGAGGACGAGGACGCCCGGCAGGCGCCCGCCGGACAGGGCCTTCACGGCGAGCACGGTCTCGCGGAACGCCGCCCGGGTCGCCGGCCCGTGACCGGTGCCGCGGCGCGCCGTGCGGGCGAGCCCGCCGGGCAGCTGCCCCACGACGGGCAGTCCGGTCGCGCGGCGGACGTCCTCGACGGTGAGGACCCGCGAGCTGCCGGGCCAGGCCACGCCGCCGAGGGCACGTCTCCATCCCGGAGCGCCCGACCCGTCCGCGACGTGACGGGCGCGTGCCACCGTCACGACGCGACCCCTGCCGGAGGGGCGGCCGCCACGCCCGCCGTGCCCACGGCGCGCAGCTCGCGCCACCACTTCGGCAGGGCGAGCGCGAGGTAGGCCGTGTTCGCCGCGCAGAGCAGCAGGTAGGCCGCGGTGAACCCCGCCGGCCAGGCGAGCAGCGCGAAGACGAGGCAGAGCAGGCCGTAGTCCGTGGGGACCACCGCCAGGCTGTAGAGCACTCCCGTCCGGGGTCGCTCGGGGGCGGCGAGGCCGGCGCGGCGGGCCTCCTGACGGCGGAGCTGCTCGGTGAGGACGATGGCGAAGAACGCGACCGTGGCGACCACCTGGTAGGCGAAGGGCACGACGACCAGCGCGCCCCGCTCCTCCGGCGACAGGATCCAGGACACGCCCACGGCCAGGTGCAGGACCGCGATCTTCGTGGCGTCGACCACGTGGTCGAGCCACTCGCCCGCGGGCGAGCCGCCCCCGCGCAGGCGGGCGAGCTGACCGTCCGCGCTGTCGAGGGCGTAGCCGACGAGCAGGAGGAGCGGGACGAGCACCGCGGCCGTCACGCCCGCGGGCAGCAGGGCCAGCAGGGCGATGCCGGTGAAGGTGCAGAGCGCGCTGAGCGCCGTGACCTGGTCCGGGGTGACGCGCGTGGTCGAGGCGACCGCTGCGGCCCAGCGACCCAGCCGACGGTTGACCCAGCGGGAGTACGCGGGCGCCCCGCTCGAGGTCTTCTGGGCGGCGGCGAGCCTGTCGAGGGCGTCCCGGACGCCTCCGGGGGCGACCGTCCTCGGCGGTGCGGCCGCCGTCGTCGCGCCGCTCACCGGGCCACCGCCCGGGAGACGACGCGGCGGGGGCGGCGCACGGCGTCGCGCCCGAGGTCGAGCTCGTGCTCGACGACGGCCACCACGCCGCGGCGCAGCCGCTCCGGGGTGAAGCGCTCACGCTGCACGGCGGCGGCCCTGCGGCCGGCCGCGGTCAGCTCGTCGCGGTCCAGCCCGGCGAGCAGACGGGCGAGGCCCTCGACGTCGCCGCGCTCGAACAGCCACCCGGTGACGGCGTGCTCGACGACCTCCTCGGGCCCGCCGGACCGGCTGGCGACGACCGCGCGACCCTCGCGGAAGGCCTCGATCGCGACCAGCCCGAAGCCCTCGAGGCTGTCCGTGGGCAGCAGGACCGCGTGCGCCCCGCGCAGCCAGGGCGTCGCGTCGTCGACCTCCCCGACGACCGTGACGGTCTCGGGCCGGCTCACCACCGTCTCGACGAGCCCGGGGACGTCGACGCCGGTGCCGGCGGCGGGTGGACCGCCGAGGACGACGAGCTCGCCCGGGCAGCCGGCGGCGTCCCAGGCGGCGAGCAGGGTCGCGTGGCCCTTGTGCGGGTTCCACCGGCTCGCCACGACCCAGCGGACGGGTCCGTCCGAGGGGGGCGCGACCGGCGGCGCGCCGGCCGGCACGCCGTTCGGCACGACCACGGCGCGGGGGTCGTCGGCGAGGTCGGCGGTCCCCAGCACCGCGCGGGAGACGGCGACGACGGCGGTCGCCGAGCGGACGAGCGGCGCGAGGCCGCGGCGGTCGCCGTCCGTCCAGGTCTCCTGCAGGTGGGCGACGACGCTCGGCACGCCCACACTGCGGGCGAGGGGCGCGAGGACGAGGCAGGCGCTCGTGGCGCACCAGACGAGGTCGGGGCGTGCGGCGGCCAGGCGTCGACGGGTCCGCGCCGCGTCCCGCGCGAGGCCGAGGGGGCCGGCCCCGCGGAGCCGGCGGCGGCGCAGCACGGGGAGCGGCACGCGCTCGACCCGGGCCCCGAGGTCGCGCAGCAGCGGCGCGAGGGGACCCGGCGCGACGTCGGACGGCAGCCACACCGTGACGTCCAGGTCGTCGCGGGCCGCGAGCTCGCCGACCACCTCGACGACGACGCGGTCGGACCCGTACATCTCGTCCGAGGAGTGCACGACGAGGACGCGTCGACGGCGGCTGCCCCAGCGCGGCCGGTCCGCGGCGACCGGCTCACGGAGCACCGTGGGCAGGTCGACCCTGATGCCGCCGTCGGGCGCGTCGGCGCGGACGCCCGTCACGGCGGCCCCGTCCGAGGTCGTCTCCCGCGGGAGCGCGGGTCGGGTGTGGATGCTCACGAGTGGTCCCCTGTCGTCGTGGAGGTGCGGAGTGCGGAGTGCGGAGGCGTCGAGGCGTCGAGGCGCCGGGGTGCGGAGTGCGGAGGCGTCGAGGCGCCACGGCCGGAGGCGTCGCCGGGTCGTCGGCGACGCACCGGGTCCGGGTCGGTCGGCGGTGCGGTCCGCCACGTCGGCCCGCGGCGTGAGCGCGGGTGCGGGACGGACCGGTGGGTCAGTAGGCGCCCTGGGGGCGCAGGAGCACGCGGACGGTGCGCCAGAGGATCACGAGGTCGCCCACGAGGGAGCGGTTCTCGACGTACCAGAGGTCGAGTCGCACGCCCTCGTCCCACCCGAGGTCGCTGCGGCCGCTCACCTGCCAGAGGCCGGTGAGGCCCGGTGTGCACGACAGCCGTCGGTGCACGTGCCGCGCGTAGCCGTCGACCTCGCGGGGGAGCGGCGGACGCGGGCCGACGCAGCTCATGTCCCCGCGCAGCACGTTCCACAGCTGCGGCAGCTCGTCGAGCGACCAGCGGCGGAGAAGACCGCCCACCCGGGTGACCCGGGGGTCGTGGCGGAGCTTGAAGAGCAGCCCGGCCCCTTCGTCGAGGTGTCGGAGCGAGGCGAGCCGCGCCTCGGCGTCGACGACCATGGTGCGGAACTTGAGCATGGGGAACACGCGCCCGTCCCGACCGACGCGGTCCTGCCGGAAGAGCACGGGGCCGCCGTCGTCGAGCCGCACGGCGAGGGCCACCACGGCGAGCAGGGGGGCGAGGGCGACGAGCGCCGTCGCCGACAGGGCGACGTCGAAGAGGCGCTTCGCGACGAGGGCGCCACCGGTGAACCGGGGCAGCTCGACGTGCACGAGGGGCAGCCCGTCGACGGGCCGGAAGTGCACCCGGGGCCCGGCGACCTCGGCGAGCGGCGCCGCGAGCACGAGCTCGGTGGCCCGTCCCTCGAGCTGCCAGGCGAGCTCGCGCAGCCACTCGTGGTCCCGACCCGCCTCGGCGGTGACGACGACGCTGTCGGCGCCCAGGCGCCACGCGGCGCGGGAGACGTCGGTCAGGTCCCCGACGACGGGGACTCCGGTCCGCTCGGCGGTCCCGTCGGCGACGGCGTCGGTCACGACGAGGCCCACCACGTCGTAGACGCTGTCGGAGGCGGCGTGCAGGCGCTCGACCACGTAGCCGACGTCGGTCGCCGCGCCGACGACGAGGGCGCGGGCGAGGTGCTGCCCGGCCGCCCGGCGGGCGGTGAGCCAGCGCCGCAGCGCCCGACGGGTGAGCAGGAGGGCGACGGTGCCGAGCGGGACGGCGGCGACCGCCACCTCCGCGTCGAGGGGGAGGTCGGTGGTGACGGCCGTGACCGCGACGGCGGCGGTGGTGAGGACGCCCGCTCCGGCGACCCGCTTGTACTCGCCGACGCCGGAGCCGACCACGGTCACGTCGCGGCTGCCGTACGCCGCGAGGCAGGCCGCCCAGAGCAGGACGAGGGCGAGGGCCGTGGCGGACGCGGCCACCGCCTCCTGTCGTGCGGTGCCGACGAGGGCGGGGAGCGTCGCCGCGAGGACGGTCGCGACGACGACGGCGTGGTCGGTCGCCCGGAGTCGGCGGCGGTACCGGGACGCCCAGGGGGCGCCGGTCTCGGGCTCGCCGCGCAGCAGGTCGGCCCGGGCGGGGCGGACCGTGCGGGCGGCAGGGGTGACGGCAGGGTCGGTGCCGGGGGTCGAGGGACGGACGGGGACGGCGGGTGCGGGCTGCATGGCGGTCTCGTGATCGCTGGGAGTCGCCGGCACGGCGCGTTCGGGCGCGCCGTGCCGCAGGGCGGGTGCCCGGCCGTCAGGGTCGGCCGGGCACCCGGAGGGCGGGCGGGCGGCACGACCCCGTCGTGGGTGCGACGGTGCCGTCCGGGGTCCGCCCGCGGTCGGTGCGCTTCGGGTGCGCGGCCGGCCGTTCGGGTGAGCGGGTCGTTCGGGTGTTCGGGTGCCGGAGGTCGGGTCCTCCGCGGCCGGCTCCCAGGAGGAGCGGTTGTGAGGACTGTACGGCCGCGCTCACCCCTCGCAAGGGACCCCCGTTCGGGGGTGCCTGTACCCCCCGGGCGAGGGCGACCACCCGCCCTCACCCGTCGTCGTCGAGGGTGAGCGTCCGTCACCCCCTGCGGGGCCGACCGGCGGGCGAGAAGCGGCCCGTGGCCCCACGAGGCCAGCAGTCGTCACGAAAACGCCTGATACCGAGCAGTATCGAAGGGTGACACCCGAAGGGGTCAGGAGGCGCCCGGTGACGGCCGCGGCCCCGGGGCGGACGTCACCCGGGACGCCCCCCGCCCGGGGCACGTCGTCCTGGCACCTGAGAGGGGTACACCGTGGCCCTCGGCGTTCACCTCCGCTCTCACCCGTCCGCGACACGCGCGAGGGGTGAGGCCGGGCCCCGGTCGCCCCGGAGGTCAGGGCCGGGTCACGAAGCCCTGCTCGACCATGAAGTCGACGGCGACGTCCGCGGGCTCCTCGCCGCCCTCGTCGACCCGCAGGTTGAGCTCACGGAGCGCGTCGTCCGTGAGGGCGGGGGAGACCTGGTCGTAGACCTCGGCGAGGCCCGGGTGCTCCTCGAGGGTCTCCGTCGAGAGGACGGGGGCGACGTTGTACGACGGGAAGAAGCCGAGGTCGTCCTCGAGCACGGTGAGGTCGAGGCTGTCGATGCGCCCGTCGGTGGTGAACACCTCGCCGAAGTTGCAGACCCCGCGGTCGGTGGCGGTGTACACGGTCCCCGTGTCGAGGATGCTCACGGCCGACGTCGGCACCCCCTCGGGCGAGCCGAGCTCGAGCCCGTAGTGCGCCAGCATGGGCGCGAAGCCGTCCGCCCGCGAGTTGAACTCCGCCTCGACGCAGAACGTGCGCTGCTCGACGGGCAGCGCGGCCATCTGCGAGAGGGTCGCGACGTCGCCGAGCTCCGGCACGGCCTCGGAGCGCACGGCCATCGCGTAGGTGTTGTTGAGCGGGGCGGGCTCGAGCCAGGTGAGGCCGTTCGCCACGTCCGCGTCCCGCACGGCCTCGTACTGCTCGGTCTTGTCGGGCAGCCCCTCCGGTTCCCCGAGATAGGTGAGCCAGGCGGTCCCCGTGTACTCGTAGGTCATGTCGGCGTCGCCCGAGAGCATGAGCTGGCGGACGGCCACGCTGCCGGGCACGTTCGTCACGTCGGTGACCTCGAAGCCGGCCGCCTGCGCGGCGAGCACGGCGATCTTGCCCAGGATGAGCTGCTCGGTGAAGTTCTTGGCCGTGACCGTGAGCGACGCCCCCTCGGGCAGGTCGTCGAGGCGCTGGATCGACCCGGGGGCGACCTCCGGCACGAAGGCGGTGGCGGGCTGCAGCCCGCAGCCCCCGAGCAGGGCCACGACCGCGCCCGCCGCGACGAGGGCACCGGAGGCGCGTCCGGCGGCCCGACGACGGGTGCGTCGTCCGCGTCCCGGCCGGGCACCGCCGGCAGCGGAGGGGGTCGCGTCGGTGCCGCGACGGGGGCGGGGAGCGGGGGTGGCGGTCATGCGGGCTGCAGTCCCTTCGGACGGGCGACGTGCTCGACGACCCGGCCGAGCCAGTCGACGAGGAGGGCGAGCAGCGCGATGAGCAGCGCGCCCGAGACGAGCACGCGCGGCAGGAACAGGTTGACGCCGGTCGTGACGAGCAGCCCCAGGCCGCCGGCGCCGATGAAGGTGGCGAGGGCGGCGGACCCCACGAGCAGGACGAGCGCCGTGCGGATGCCGGAGAGCATGACGGGCACCGCGAGCGGCAGCTCGACCGTGGCGAGGACGCGGGTGGCGCTCATGCCCATGCCGCGTCCGGCCTCGACCAGCCTCGGGTCGACGCTCTGCAGGCCGATCATCGTGTTCCGCAGCACGGGCAGGACGGCGTAGAGCACGAGCGCGACGACGGCGGCCCGGAAGGTGAAGCCGAGCCACGTCGCCAGCAGCACGACGAGTCCGATCGCGGGCGCCGCCTGCCCGACGTTGGCGACGGCGAGCACCGCCCCGCTCGCCCGGCGGAACGGGCCGCGGGTGAGGAGCACGCCGAGGGGGAGCGCCACGACGAGGACGATCGCCGCGGACGTGAACGTGAGCGCCAGGTGCTCGCCGGCGTAGGCGACGAGCTTCGCGGGGTCGAGCGTCGTCCGCTCCGCGGCGCTGAGGTCCGCCACGGAGAGCCACACGGCGAAGGCGACGAGGACGGCCAGCACGGCGACGGGCTGGGCGAAGAGGGCGGCCCGTCCGTTCACGAGGCGTCGCCCCGGTGCCCGGACGCGTCGAGGGGGGCCGCCGCGCCGACCTGCGCCTCGAGGCTGCCGGTGTTGGTCCCGACGGGCGCGGCGCCGGTCGTCTCGGCGGCCTCGCGCCGGGCGCGGGTGATGGCCTCCATAACGACCTCGACGGTGAGCACGCCGACGAAGGCGTCGCGACGCCCGGTGACGAGCGCGGCGCCCGCGCTGCTCACGAGCATGGTGTCCAGCGCGTCGTTGAGCGTCGCGCCCTCGCCGACGACGGGGAGGGCGTCGTCGCGCCCGTCGGGCACGGCCTCCCAGCGGGCGACCTGCCGACGCGTGGGCCAGCGCAAGGGACGCCCCCGGTCGTCGAGCACGACGGCGTGCCCGTGGCCGGCCTCGGCGAGGCGCGACGAGACGTCGCTCGCGCGGTCGCCGGGCCGCACGGTGACGGCGTCGGCGAGCTCGACGTCCCGCACCCGGGTCAGCGTGAGCTGCTTGAGCCCCGCGCCGGAGCCGATGAACTGCTCGACGAACTCGTCGGCCGGTTCGGCGAGGATGCGCTCCGGCGTGTCGTACTGCACGATGCGCGCGCCCTCGGCGAAGACGACGATCCAGTCGCCGAGCTTCACGGCCTCGTCGAAGTCGTGGGTGACGATGACGATGGTCTTCTGCAGTTCGTGCTGGATGCTGATGAGCTCGTCCTGCAGGCGCTGGCGCGTGATGGGGTCCACGGCGCCGAAGGGCTCGTCCATGAGCAGGACGGGCGGGTCCGCGGCGAGGGCCCGCGCCACGCCGACGCGCTGCTGCTGCCCGCCCGACAGCTCGCGCGGGTAGCGGTCGCGGTAGGTGGCCGGGTCGAGCGACACCAGTTCGAGCAGCTCGTCGACGCGGGCGGCGATGCGGTCCTTCGACCAGCCGAGCATCTTCGGCACGATGCCGATGTTGGTCGCGACGGTCATGTGCGGGAAGAGTCCGCCGGCCTGGATGACGTACCCGATGCGGCGGCGCAGTTCGTCGCCGTCCATCCCCGTGACGTCGTCGCCGTCGAGGACGATGCGCCCCTCGCTGGGCTCGATGAGCCGGTTGATCATCTTGAGCGTGGTGGTCTTGCCGCACCCGGAGGGCCCGACGAGCATGACGATCTTGCCGGCGGGGATCTCGAGGGTGATCCCGTCCACCGCGGGGCGGTCCTGACCGGGGTAGCGCTTGGTGACCCCGTCGAGCAGGATGCTGCGGCCCGAGACGGGATCCGTGCCGGAGGTGTTGGTGTCAGTGCTGGACATGGAGGCCTCGCGAGATGGTCAGTCGGCCGAGGCCGAGGAGGAGGAGGTCGAGCAGGAGCGCCAGGAGGACGACGCCCACGACGCCGGTCACGACGCTGGCGAGGGCGTTGGCCCCGCCCAGCCGGGACAGGCCGGAGAAGATGAAGCCGCCGAGCCCGGGTCCGAGGGCGTACGCCGCGACGGCGGCGATGCCCATGACCATCTGTCCCGAGACGCGGATGCCGGTGAGGATCACGGGCCAGGCCAGGGGCAGCTGCACGGTGAGGAAGGTGCGGACGGGTCCCATGCCGATGCCGCGGGCGGACTCGACGAGGGAAGGGTCCACCTCGACGAGCCCCACCACGGCGTTGCGGAGGATCGGCAGCACGGCGAAGAACGTCACGGTGAGCACGCTCGTGACGACGCCGAAGCTGAAGGGCACGATGAGCAGGCCGACGAGGGCGAAGCTCGGCACGGTGAGGCCGACCGCGGACACGCCGTTGGCGAGCCCCCGGAGGCGTGGGCTGCGGTGGACGAGGGCGGCCACGCCGACCGCGACGACCACGGCGAGCAGCAGGCACTGGACGACGAGCGAGAAGTGCTGCACCGAGGCGAACCAGATCTGGTCCCACCGGTCGACCACGAAGTCCAGGCCCATGCGTCACTCCTCGTGATCGTCCGCCCCGTCGGGTGAGCAGGACGCCGCCCACCCTAGGCAGAAGGCGGTGGTCCGCGTCCGCCGAGTGGGGGACAGACGACGCGGTCGGCCTGCCGGTGGTGCGGTCCGCCGTTACACGAGGAAACGCCGGTCAGCAGCAGTCTGACCGGCGTTCCGTGCGTCCCGTGCAACGATGCGCTGGGAGCCTCCTGGGTATGGGGTACAGGGTCGTCGATCAGGAGACGACATCGCCCTGCGCGGCACCACGCGCGGCGAAGCCGTGGCGCGCCCCGTGGTGCTCGGCCGGCAGGCGGTCACCGGCACCGAAGAGCTTCTGGCGCAACGTGCCGGGCTCGTAGGCGGTCGGGTACGCCCCGCGCGCCTGGAGCACCGGCACGACGTGCTCGACGACGTCCTCGAAGCTGCCCGGGGTGATCGCGTACGCCAGGTTGAAGCCGTCCACGTCGGTCTCGTCCACCCAGGCCTGCAGCTGGTCGGCGATCTCCTCGCCCGACCCCACGATGCGCGGTCCCAGGCCGCCGATGCCCGCCGCGCGCGCGATGTCGCGGATCGTCCACGCCTCGCCGGAGGCTCCCTGGCTGGCCTGGAAGTTCGCGACGGCGGACTGGATGGCGTTGCTCTGCACGTCGCCCACCGGGTCGTCGAGGGAGTACGTCGACAGGTCGATGCCCATCCATCCCGAGAGCAGCACGAGCGCCCCCTCCTCGCTCGCGTAGCGCAGGTACTCCTCGTGCTTCGCGTGCGCGGCCTCGCTCGTCGCGTCGGTGATCACGGTGAGCAGCGTGTAGATCCGGGCGGCGTACCGGTCGCGGCCGGCCGCCTCGAGCGCGTCACGGATCGCCGTCACGGTGTCGCGCAGCCGCTCCTTGGTGTGCGCGGCCACGAAGATCGACTCGGCGTGGCCCGCCGCGAAGCGGATGCCCCGCGGCGAGGCGCCCGCCTGGTAGATGACGGGCGTGCGCTGCGGGCTCGGCTCGCTGAGGTGGATGCCGGGCACCTTGTACCAGGTGCCCTCGTGACCGATCTCGTGCACCTTCGCCGGGTCGGTGAACACGCCCGCCTCGCGGTCCCGGACCACGGCGTCGTCCTCCCACGAGCCCTCCCACAGCTTGTAGAGGACCTCGAGGTACTCGTCGGCCTGGTCGTAGCGCGTGTCGTGGTCGAGCTGGTCGTCGGCGCCGAGGTTGCGCGCGGCGCTGGGCAGGTACCCCGTCACGACGTTCCAGCCCACGCGGCCCTCGGTGAGGTGGTCGAGCGTCGACATGCGGCGGGCGAAGGGGTAGGGGTGCTCGTAGGCCGTCCCGGCCGTGATGCCGAAGCCGAGGTGCTCGGTCGCGGCGGCCATCGCCGAGACGAGCAGGACCGGGTCGCCGACCGGGGTCTGCGTGCCGGCGCGGAGCGTGGCCTCGTTCGTGCCGCCGTAGACGTCGTAGGTGCCGAGCACGTCGGCGATGAACAGCCCGTCGAAGACGCCCCGTTCGAGCAGGCGGGCCAGGTCGGTCCAGTAGCGGAGGGACGTGTACTCGGCGGAACGGTCCTCGGGGTGTCGCCAGAGGCCGGGGGACTGGTGTCCCACGCAGTTCATGTCGAAGGCGTTGAGGCGGATGCGTCGGGTCATGCGGGCCATGCTGGCCCGACCTCGGCCAGCGGTCGACCCGGACCGACACGCGGCGTCACACGGTCCGGACCACGGACGGCAGGAGGCGCGCCCCGGCCGGGACGCGCCTCCTGCGTGGGCGGACGGTGCCGCGGGTCAGGCTCCCGCGGCCGCGCCCTGCTTCTTCGCGCCGCCCTTGGCCGCGCCGCCCTTCGCCGCGTCGTCCTTCTTGGGCTCGACCCGCGGCGTGACCGCGAGGAAGCCCGCACGCGGGTCGGACAGGGCCTTGATCGGCGTCTGGTCACGACCGGCGACGAAGTTCGTCACCCAGCCCGAGAGGATGCGCCACTTGCGGTTCACGGTGGGCATCGCGTACAGGTGGTACCCGCGGTGGGCGAGCCACGCGGCGACGTTCTTGACCTTGACGCCCTTGAGCACGCCCGCGCCCTTGCCGATGCCGTAGCTCGCCACCGTCCCGAGGGACTCGTGGCGGTACTCGTCGAGCGGCTGGTGCCCGAGCGTCGCGATGACGTTGTCGGCCACGAGGGCCGCCTGCCGCACCGCGTTCTGCGCGTTCGGCGGGTAGTACGCGGGCTGGGTGGTCGAGAGCAGGTTCGGCACCTGCGCCGCGTCGCCGAGGCCCCAGACGCCCTCGAGGACGGTGCCGTCCTCGGTGGCCACCTGCAGGGACGAGTTCACGTTGAGGTGACCCTTCGGCCCGAGCGGCAGGCCGAGGTCGCCGAGGACCGGGTTGGGCTTGACGCCCGCCGTCCAGACGAGGGTGCCGGCGGGGATCTCCTCGCCGTCGCTGAGGGTCACGACGCTGTCGACGGCCGAGGGCATGGTGGTGCCCAGGCGCACGTCGATGCCACGGGAGCGCAGCTGGCCGAGGGTCCACTTGCTGAGCTCGGGGCCGACCTCCGGGGCGACGCGGTCGAGGGCCTCGACGAGGACGAACCGCAGCTCATCGCGCGACAGCGACGAGTGCTCGTCGACCGCCGCCTTCGCGGCGTCGTCGAGCTCCGCGAGGGCCTCGACGCCCGTGTACCCGCCGCCGACGAAGACGACGGTGAGGAGCTTCCGCCGCTCGGCCGGGTCGCTGACGTTCGCGGCCTCGGAGATGTTGCCGAGGACGCGGTTCCGGACGTACTGCGCCTCTTCCACGCTCTTGAAGCCGACGCCGTGCTCGGCGAGTCCCGGCGTGGGGAAGGTGCGCGTCACGGCACCGAGGGCGACGACGAGCTGGTCGTAGCCGATCTCGCCCTCGGAGCCGTCGACGGCGGTGACCGTGACGACACGGCGGTCCGTGTCGAGGCCGGACACGCGCGCCTGCACGACCTTGGTGCGACGCAGCGCCTTCTGCAGGTCGACCGTCACGTCACGGGGGGCGATGTGCCCGCCGGCCACCTCGGGGAGGAACGGCTGGTACGTGTAGTACGGCGACTGGTCGACGAGCGTGATGCTCGCGTTCTGCGGCGGGCGCTTCTTCTGCAGCTCGAGGGCGGTGGTCAGGCCGCCCGCGCCGCCGCCGAGGATGACGATGCGCTGTGTCATGTGGTGGTGTTCCTCCCTGTGGTGACCTGGTGCCGCTCGCGGGCCGGTCAGCGGTCGCTCGGGACGTCCGAGTCGGTGTACTCCCCGTCGGACTCGACGTCGTGTCGCCCGGGGTGGTCGGTGGTGGCGGTCTCGGGGACCTCGGAGTCGACGTACGACCCCTCGGCCTCGCTCGTGCTGCGTGCGTCGCCCTCGTGGTGGCCGTGCTCGTCGGTGCGGCCGTGGTGCTCGGTCATGCTCACTCCCGTCGTGGTGGCACGGAGCACCGTCGCCCCGTGTGCTGCCACCCTATTCCCGACGGACCGCCCGCGTCCCCGCGGACCAGGACGGGGAACGACGAAGGGCCCCGCTCTCGCGGGGCCCTTCTGTCTCGCATCACTGCGATCACTGTCTCAACACAGTGTGTCCGAGGGGGGACTTGAACCCCCACGCCCTATACGGGCACTAGCACCTCAAGCTAGCGCGTCTGCCATTTCCGCCACCCGGACCGGATGTCGCCGGCGTTGCCGACCTGAGAACACTAGCACGGCTCCGACCGCCCCGATGACCACCCGGCGCCACCGAGCCCGCCCGCGCGCCCCCGCGCCTCCGGCCGTCTCGACGCCGACGAGTAGCGTGGCCGCATGACGACGCCCCAGGAGCTCGACGAGACCGCCCGCATCGCCCGCGACCTGATCCGGTTCGACACGACCAACTGGGGCGGGGGCCGGTCCCGGGGCGAGGCCGACGCCGCCGACTACGTCGCCGACCACCTGCGCGCCCTCGACCTGCGACCCGAACTGGTCGAGTCCGAGCCCGGTCGCGTCTCGGTCGTCGCGCGCGTCGCCGGTCGTGACCGGGAGAAGCCCGGCCTCGTCGTCCACGGCCACCTCGACGTCGTGCCGGCCGACCCCGCCGGCTGGTCCGTCGACCCCTTCGAGGGCGTCGTCCGCGACGGCATGCTCTGGGGACGGGGCGCCGTGGACATGAAGAACATGGACGCGATGGTGCTCACGGCGTTGGGCGAGATCCTCCGCGCGGGGGAGCGCCCCGCGCGGGACCTCGTCGTGGCCTTCTTCGCCGACGAGGAGGCGGGCGGGGTCCTGGGGTCCCACCACCTCGTCACGCACCGCCCCGAGCTCTTCGACGGTGCCACCGAGGCGGTGAGCGAGGTGGGCGGCTACTCCACCTACGTCGAGGGCCGCCGCGCGTACCTGCTGCAGACCGGCGAGAAGGCGCTCCTCTGGATCACGCTGCGCGCACGCGGCACCGCCGGGCACGGCTCGCAGATGATCGAGCGCAACGCCGTCACCCGCGTCGCGGAGGCCGTCGCCGCGCTGGGACGTCGCGAGTGGCCCATCACCCTCACGGGAACCACCCGCGCACTCCTCACGGAGGTCGCCGCGATCCTCGGCGCCGACGTCGACGAGGCCTCGCCCGACGAGCTCGTCCTGCGCACCGGGACCGCGCGCGGCTTCGTCCGCGGCTCCCTGCGCACGACGACCAACCCGACCATGCTCGAGGCCGGCTACAAGCACAACGTGGTGCCCGGCACCGCCGAGGCGCGCGTCGACGTCCGATGCCTGCCGGGCCGCGAGGACGAGGTGCTCGCCGAGATCCGGCAGATCGTGGGCGACGATGTCGAGATCGTCGTCGAGCACCGCGACGTGGGCCTCGAGACGCCCTTCGAGGGCGACTTCGTCGAGGCCGTCACGGCCACCCTCGGACGCCACGACCCCGGCGCGCCCGTCCTGCCGTACCTGCTGTCCGGCGGCACGGACAACAAGGCCCTCAGCCTCCTCGGCATCAGCGGTTACGGCTTCGCGCCGCTCCGCCTGCCCGAGGACATGGACTTCCCGGCCATGTTCCACGGCGTCGACGAGCGCGTGCCCCTCGACTCGCTCACCTTCGGCACGGCGGTCCTGCGCGACCTGCTCACCTCGTACTGACCGATCCCGCGGGGCCGCCCGGCGGCCCGTCGCGGGTCGGCACCGGGGCGGGGCACGGTAGCCTCTCCCGGTCGCACGCGTCGGGGACCGGCGCGCGGGGCGCCACCGTCGTCGCGCCCCGGGCGACGACCGCACCCGCCAGCAGCAAGAAGGGCACCCGCGTGGAGCAACTCCTCCAGGCACTCCTCCTCGGCCTCGTCCAGGGCCTCACGGAGTTCCTCCCCATCTCGTCCAGCGCGCACCTGCGCCTCGTCGGGCTCCTCTTCCCCACCGAGGGCGGCGTCGGGGAGTTCGACCCCGGCGCGACGTTCACGGCCATCACGCAGCTCGGCACCGAGCTCGCCGTCGTCCTCTACTTCTGGCGCGACATCAGCCGGATCCTCGTCGCCTGGTCACGAGGGATCCGTGGCCGCCTCCCGCAGAGCGACCCCGACGTCCGCATCGGCTGGCTCGTCGTCATCGGCACGGTGCCGATCGTCCTGGCGGGGTACTTCTTCCAGGACGTCATCCGGTCGACCTTCCGCAGCCTGTGGATCGTGGCGATCGTGCTCATCGTCTTCGGCGTGCTGCTGGGGATCGCCGACCGGCTCGGCGCGCGGCAGCGCTCCTTCGACCAGATGTCGTACCGGCACGGCATCGGCGTCGGCCTCGCCCAGGTCCTCGCCCTGGTGCCCGGGGTCTCGCGCTCCGGCGCCACGACGACCGCCGCGCTCTCGATGGGCTACACCCGCCCCGCGGCCGCCCGCTTCTCGTTCCTCCTCGCCGTCCCCGCGGTCTTCGGCAGCGGCTTCTACGAGCTGCTGCAGAGCTTCGAGGAGCCACAGCCGTACACCTTCGGGCAGACCATGGCGGCCACCGGCGTGAGCTTCGTCGTCGGACTCGCGGTCATCGCGTTCCTCATGAACTACATCTCGAAGCGCAGCTTCGCGCCGTTCGTGGCCTACCGCATCGTCCTCGGCGTCGTCCTGCTCGTGCTCCTCGCCACCGGGGTGGTCGCGGCGTGAGGGCCTGGTCCACCTCGCCCGTCCCCGCGCTCCCGGGTCGCGGCCCGGTGCCCCGCCTGCACGACAGCGGTCGCGACGCCGTCGTCGAGACGCCCGTGCCCGACGGCAGGGCGGGCCTGTACGTCTGCGGCATCACGCCCTACGACGCCACCCACCTGGGCCACGCGGCCACCTACCTCGCGTTCGACCACCTCGTGCGCCTCTGGCGTGACGCCGGCCTCGAGGTGACGAGCGTGCAGAACACGACGGACGTCGACGACCCCCTCCTCGAGCGGGCGACGGCCACGGGCGTGGACTGGCGCGCCCTCGCGGACGAGCAGACGGACCTCTTCCGCTCGGACATGCAGCACCTGGCCGTCCTGCCGCCCGACCACTACGTCGCCGTCACGGACGTGGTGCCCGACGTCGCGGACGCGGTCGCCCGACTCGTCGCCGCAGGGCTCGCCTACCCGGTCCCCACCGCGGACGCCCTCGACGCCGACCGCGACGACCTCTACTTCGACGTCCGGGGCGCGGAGGCCGTGACCGCGTGGACGCTCGGCGACGAGAGCCGCCTCGACCTCGACGAGATGCTCCGTGCCTCCGCCGAGCGCGGGGGAGACCCCGACCGCCCGGGCAAGCGCGACCCGGTCGACCCCCTGCTCTGGCGGGCCGCCCGCGACGGCGAGCCCTCCTGGGACACGGCGCTGGGGCGGGGGCGGCCGGGGTGGCACGTCGAGTGCACGGTCATCGCCGCGCAGCACCTCGAGACCCCGTTCTCCGTGGCCGCGGGCGGCAGCGACCTCGTGTTCCCGCACCACGAGATGAGCGCGGCGCACGGCACGGCGCTCACCGGCCGCCCCCACGCCGCCGTGCACGCCCACGCCGGCATGGTCGCCTACCAGGGCGAGAAGATGAGCAAGTCGCTCGGCAACCTCGTCAAGGTCAGCGAGCTCGTCGCCGAGGGGCACGATCCTCTGGCGGTGCGCCTCGCCGTCGCCGCCCACCACTACCGCACCGACTGGGAGTGGACCGACGCGGACCTCGCGGCCGGCGTCGCCCGGCTGGGCTCGTGGCGGGCCTGGGCCGCGACCGAGTCGGGCCGGTCCGCGACGCCCACGCCGCTCCTCCGGACCCTGCGCGAGGCGCTCGTCGACGACCTGGACGTCCCCCGCGCCCTCGTCGCGGTCGACGTGGCCGTCGCGTCGGGCGGCCCCGTGGACGAGGTCGACGTGGACGCCGTGCAGGCGCTCCTCGGCGTCGACCTCCGCACCGCGCCGACGCCTCCGACCCGACGGGGCGGGCCCGCGGACGACGCGCCCTGATCCCGGCGGGCCGCACCACCTGGACACGTCCACGTATCCTGGGGGCATGACCACGCTCGAGACCACCGTCCGCGGGCGGTCGCGTCCCGGTGACCCCGTCGTCGGCCTGCCGCCCCGGCCCGTCGCGCACGCGTCACGGGCCGTGGCGTCGCCCCTCGACCTCCTCACCTGCCGGGAGCGCGAGGTGCTCGAGCGCCTCGCCCGGGGCAGGAGCAACGCCGAGCTCGCCCGGGACCTCCACCTGGGCGAGGCGACCGTGAAGACGCACGTGTCGAACGTCCTCGCGAAGCTGGGCCTGCGCGACCGCACGGCGGCCGTCGTCTTCGCCTACGAGCACGGCGTCGTCGTCCCCGGCCTGCCCTCACCCTGCTAGGCGACCGGCCCCGCGGCGTCGGGCGGCCGTCCACGCCCCCGTCAGGCCGCCGAACTCACGGGACGGGCCACTGCCCCTCGGGCCCACCCTTGCCGTCACGTCGCCGCAGGTACTTCTCGAACTCCTGGGCGATCGCCTCGCCGCTCGCCTCGGGCGAGTCGACGGTGTCGCGGGCCTGTTCGAGCTGCTCGATGTAGCCGGCCATGTCCTCGTCCTCGGCGGCGAGGGCGTCGATGCCCTCTTCCCAGGCCGTGGCCTCGGTGACGAGGTCCCCGCGGGGCACGTCGTCCCCGGTGAGCTCCTCCACCTTCGACAGCAGGGCGAGCGTCGCCTTGGGGGAGGGCGCCGCCTGGACGTAGTGGGGCACGCTCGCCCACACCGACACGGTGGGCAGGCCCGCCCGCGCGGTGGCGTCGGCGAGCACGGAGAGGATCCCCACGGGGCCCTCGTAGCTGCTGCGCTCGACCTGCAGCTCGGCGCGCACCTCGTCGGAGTCGCTGCTCACGAAGGTCGAGATGGGGCGCGTGTGCGGGACGTCGGCGAGCATGGCGCCGAGGAACACGACCGCGGACAGGTCGTGGACGTCGACGAGGTCCACGACCTCGGCGGCGAAGCCGCGCCAGCTGCGCGAGGGCTCCGCCCCGACGAGCACCCACACCTCGGCCTCGTCGCCGTCCTCGTCGGCCGCGACCCGGCCGGCGGCGCCGGGCGGGCCCCACAGCTGGATGCGCGGCCAGACGAGCACCCGGGCGCCGTCGTCGTCGTGGCTGACCTGGGGCCGGGTGAACTGGTAGTCGACGTAGCGTTCGCCGTCGAGCTCGGCGACCGGCTCGAGGTCGTGGGCGGCGACGAGGGCGCGGGCCACGCCACTGGCGGCCTCGCCCGCGTCGTTCCAGCCCTCGAACGCGACGACCAGCACGCGGCCGGTCGAGAATGTCGACGTGTTCGTCACCTGTGTCCTCACCGGGCCCGGCGGGTGGCCGGGCGCTCCTGGGCGTCCACGATAGTCCGTGCGGCGGGGCCGCCCGCGGTCGCCGGCCGGAGTCGCGCGCCGGGCCCGTCCCGCGCCTCCGGCTAGACTCGCCCGTCGTGACCCGTTCCCTCCCCGCCGCCGTCCTCTGGGACATGGACGGCACGCTCGTCGACACGGAGCCCTACTGGTTCGAGGGCCAGGTCGAGCTGGTCGAGGCGCACGGCGGCACGTGGACGCGTGCCGACGGCGACGCGCTGGTCGGCACGAGCCTGTGGCACTCCGCGGCGGTGCTGCGCCAGCACGGCGTCGCGCTCGACGAGGACGCCATCATCGAGCACCTGACGACGGACGTGCTGCGCCGGACCGCGGACGCCGTGCCGTGGCGTCCGGGCGCGCGCGAGCTCCTCGTCGAGCTGCGCGACGCCGGCGTCCCGACCGCGCTGGTGACGATGTCGATCCGGCGCATGGCCGACTTCATGGTCGACGCGCTCGGCTTCCCGGCCTTCGACGCCGTCGTCGCCGGTGACGAGGTCGAGCACCCCAAGCCGCACCCGGAGCCGTACCTGCGCGGTGCCGCCCTGCTCGGCGTCGACGTCGCGGACTGCCTGGCGATCGAGGACAGCCCGCCCGGCCTGGCCTCCGCCGTGGCGAGCGGCGCCGTCGCCCTCGGGGTGGAGCACCACGCCCCGCTCGTCGACGGCACCGGACACGTGGTCCGGTCCACCCTGTCCGGCGTCGGCCTCGACGCCCTCGGCGAGATCTTCGACGCGGGCCGCGGCGTCCGCGACGCGGCGGCCCCCGACGCCTGACCGTCCTCCGCCCGGGCCGACGACCGGCCGCACCGCCCAGGACCCACGAACCCCGACCCACGAGAGCAGCACGCATGACCGCCACCCGCCGCCAGTCCGGCCCCTTCCGCGAGGGCGACAAGGTCCAGCTCACCGGCCCGAAGGGCAAGCTGAACACGATCGTCCTCACCGCCGGTCAGGTGTTCCACACCCACCGCGGCATGATCGCGCACGACGACCTGGTGGGGCTGCCCGACGGCAGCGTCGTGACGAGCACGACGGGTGACGAGTACCTGGCGCTCCGGCCCCTGCTGGCCGACTTCGTGATGTCGATGCCGCGCGGCGCCGCCATCGTCTACCCGAAGGACGCCGCGCAGATCGTGGCCTTCGCCGACGTGTTCCCCGGCGCGGTCGTCGTCGAGGCCGGCGTCGGCTCGGGCGCACTGTCGCTGTGGCTGCTGCGCGCGATCGGCGCGGAGGGGCGCCTGCGGTCCTTCGAGCGCCGTCAGGAGTTCGCCGACGTCGCCCGCGGCAACGTCACGAGCTTCTTCGGTGCCGAGCCCGAGAACTGGTCCGTGACGGTCGGCGACCTCGTGGACGAGCTGCCCCGGGCGGTGGAGCCCGGCTCGGTCGACCGGGTCGTGCTCGACATGCTCGCCCCGTGGGAGTGCGTGGCCGAGACCGCCGAGGCGCTCACGCCCGGCGGACTGGTGGTCTGCTACGTGGCGACCGTCACCCAGCTGTCCCGGACCGCCGAGGCCCTGCGCGCCTCCGGGGCCTTCACCGACCCGGAGTCGAGCGAGACGATGGTGCGCGGCTGGCACGTCGAGGGCCTCGCCGTGCGCCCGGACCACCGCATGATCGCGCACACCGGCTTCCTGCTCACCGCCCGGCGCCTCGCACCGGGCTCGGTGCTGCCGCAGCTCAAGCGGCGCCCCTCGAAGTCGGACTACTCCGACGCGGACGTCGAGGCGTGGACGCCAGGTGCCCTGGGCGAGCGCGCGGCCAGCGCCAAGAAGCTGCGCAAGACGGCGCGGCAGGCGCAGTCGGCCGCGGACGCCGCCGTCGCGCAGCAGGCCGGAGTCGCGGGCACCGACGACGCGCCGGCTCCCGCCCCCGAGGCTCCCGCCCCGTCGACCGACGGCGTCGACGACCCCCGCTAAGCTGACCCGGTCACCCCGCGCCGCGAGGCAGCGCCCCGGCGCGCCGCGGACCACGAGAGAGAAGTCACCCGTGCGCAAGATCCCCGCCCTCGTCGTCACCGCCGGCCTGCTGGCCTCCCTCACGGCGTGCTCCGCCGGACCCGCCGGCCCCGGGAGCGACGGCTGCCCCGCGACGGGGGACGCCTCTGGCTCGGTGCGCGTGTCGGGCGCGTTCGGGCAGGAGCCCGAGGTCGTCGTGCCGACCCCGACGGTGACCCGCGGCACGCAGGTCACGACCGTCCTCGAGGGCGACGGGGAGCGCGTGGTGGACGGCACGCCGGTCGTCATCGACTACGCGCTCTACGACGGCCGCACGGGCGAGAAGCTCGAGGACAGCGGCTACGACGGCTCGTCGTCGAACCCGATCACGGTCGGCGGCCAGACGCTCGGCCCCCTCGCGGACGCGCTCGAGTGCAGCACGGTGGGCTCGCGGGAGGTCGTCGCCATCAAGGCCTCCGACCTGAGCGCGTCGACGGGCGGCGCCGTGGCCCCGACGACCGACGAGGCCGACGCGGCCGTCGTCGCCGTCGTCGACGTGCGTCGGGCGTACCTCCCGAAGGCCGACGGGACGCCGCAGCCCGGGGAGTCGGGACTGCCGTCGGTCGTCCGCGCGCCCGACGGCGCCCCCGGCATCTCGATCCCCGACGCCGACGCGCCGACCGATCAGCGCACGTCCCTGCTCCGCGCCGGCGACGGCGCCGTGGTCGGCGACGACGACACGGTCGTCGTCCAGTTCACGGGCGTGACCTGGAGCGCGAACTCCTCGGTCGTCGGCTCGACGTGGACGAGCTCGGGCAGCGCCAGCGCCCTTCCGCTCGAGGACCCGCAGCTGCCCGACTTCGTGCGCTCGACGCTCGTCGGTCAGCAGGTCGGCTCGCAGGTGATGACCGTCGTCCCGCCCGAGCTGACGGGCGGGACCGAGGCCGTCGTCTACGTCTTCGACGTGCTCGGCGTCGCCTGACGACCGTCGCCGTGACGCGGCCCGGCGGCCGTGCCACCCCCTCGGCCCTCTCGGTCGCCGCCCCTCCGACGTGGCCTAGGATCGATGCCGTGCCAGCCGCCCGAGCCCCCCGCGTCCCCGTCGAGGAGCGGCTCTTCAGCCTCGTGCTTGCCCTTCTCGCCACCGACCAGGGGCTCACGAAGGGCGAGATCCTCTCGACCGTGCAGGGCTACCGCCAGCGGTACGCCGACGGCGGGGACAACACGGCGCTCGAGCGGCAGTTCGAACGCGACAAGGACGACCTCCGCGAGCTCGGCGTCCCCCTCGAGACGATCGACGACCCGTCCGCGGCGGGCAACAACCAGGTGCTGCGCTACCGCGTCCTGCGGGGGGCCTACGAGCTGCCCGTCGACGTGACATTCTCCCCGGAGGAGACCGCGCTGCTCACCCTCGCCGGCATGGTCTGGCGCGAGGGCACGCTCTCGGGGGAGTCCCGGCGGGCCCTGCTCAAGCTCCGCGGCCTCGGTGGCACCGCGAGCGTCCCCGAGCTCGCGTACGCGCCGCGCGTGCGGTCGCGCGACGCGGCGTTCGAGCCGCTGCGCACGGCGCTCGACCGCGGCGTCGTCGTCGAGTTCGACTACCTCAAGCCGGGCGCGGAGCGCGCGGGTCGTCGCGTCGTCGCGCCCTACGCACTGGTGCAGCACCAGGGACGCTGGATGGTCGCCGCCCTCGAGCCCGACACCGGTCGGAGCAAGACGTTCCTCCTCTCCCGGGTCGTGGGTCCGGTCCGCCTCACGGCGCGGCGGCACGACCGGCCCGCGGACGCCACGGCGGACGCCGCGCTGGCCGAGCTCGACCGCCTCTGGGGTGAACGGCGCGCGGTCGTCGAGGTCGTCCCGGGCTCCGACGCCGAGACCCGGCTCACCCGTCGGCGCGGCACGGTCGTGCTGCCCGCAGGACGCCTCGAGGTGCACCACGTGGACCCCTCCCTGCTCGCCGAGGAGCTCGCGGCCTTCGGCCCCGAGGTCTCGGTGCTCGAACCCGCGTCGCTCCGGGAACTGGTCCGCGGGCGGCTGGAGCGCGTCCTCACCGTCCACGGGGGAGCGATCCGTGGCTGAGCGGCGCAGCGGCTTCCAGGCCGCCGACCGCGTGTCCTTCCTCCTCGCGCTCGTGCCGTGGCTGATGGACCAGGGACGCGTCGGCGTGGCGGCGGCGGCAGCGCACTTCGGCGTCTCCGTCGACGAGATCCGACGCGCCGTCGAGCTCATCGCCGTGTCCGGCGTGCCGGGCGAGACGCGTCAGTACCAGCACGGCGACCTCTTCGACATCGCCTGGGACGACTTCGAGCAGCACGACGTGGTGCAGCTGACGAACCTCGTCGCCCTCGACGACGCACCGAGGTTCTCGGCGCGCGAGGCGGCGGCGCTCATCGCCGGCCTGCAGTACCTCTCGGCGCTCCCCGAGCACGGTGACCGCGAGGCGGTCGCCTCCCTCATGGCGAAGCTGTCCCGGGGCGCGTCGGCGGCGCCGAGCCAGGTGGCCATCGAACGCCGCGAGGTGGACGAGGTCCTCGCCGTCGTGCACGAGGCGCTGGGGGCCGGCGTGCAGGTCGAGTTCGACTACGCGGGACTCCGAGGCGTCGTGGAACGCCGGCGCGTCGACCCGCTGCGCGTCGAGAGCGTCGACGCGGACTGGTACCTGCGCGCCTGGGACCACCTGCGCGAGGCCGTGCGCACCTTCCGCGTCGACCGCATCTCCCGTCCCGCGCTCGGCACCGCACCCGTCGAGCACCGTGCCTCCGAGGTCGCCCTGCCCGACGGGCTCTTCGAGGGGACCGCGGACGACGTCGTCGTCGACGTCGAGATCGACGAGGCCGCCGCGCCGCTGCTCGCCGACTACCGCCCGACCCGGGAGCACGCGAGCGGACCCGGACGCGTGCGGTTGTCACTGCGCGTGTCCCGCGTCGAGACGGTCGCCCGACTCGTCGCGAGCCTGCCCGGGGACGCCGAGGTCGTGTCGCCGCCCGAGGCCCGCCTCGCCGTGCGCGACTGGGCGGGACGCGCCCTCTCACGGCCCTGACCGTCGACTCTCCCCGTGCCGGGGGAGCGCGGGTTAGACTCGAGTCTCGCCCGCCCCCAAGGAGGCCCCATGCTCGGCAACCTCACCGGAGCCCACCTGGTGATCATCCTGGTCATCATCCTGCTGCTCTTCGGCGCTCCCAAGCTCCCCGCCCTCGCGAAGAGCATCGCCCAGTCGATGCGCATCTTCAAGAACGAGGTCGGCAGCGACAAGAAGGGCGACGAGACGACGGGCCCCGACGCGCCGACCACCGTGCGCGGCGACGCGCCGACCACCCGCAGCACGACGTCGACGACGGACGGCGACGCCTCCCGCACTCCCTGACCGGTGGCGACCACCACCTCCTCCACCGGACGCGCGCGAAGCCGCGGCCGGTCGACCGCGGCCCCCGGCGAGAAGGGGCGGATGTCGCTCGGGCAGCACCTGCTCGAACTCCGTCGGCGCCTCTTCGTCTCGGCCGTCTCCGTGCTCGTCGGCAGCGTCGCCGGCTGGTTCCTCTCGGACCTCGTCCTCGACTTCATGCGCGGGCCGGTCACGACCATCGCGGAGGGCGTCGGCCGCACGGCCGAGCTGAACTACTCGGGCATCACGACGGCGTTCGACCTCAAGCTGCAGATCGCGGTCACCGTCGGCGTCATCCTGTCCAGCCCGGTCTGGCTCTACCAGATCTGGGCCTTCGTCGTGCCGGCGCTCGTGCGTCGCGAGAAGCTCTACGCCGTCGGCTTCGTGTCCGCGGCCCTGCCGTTGTTCCTGGCGGGCTGCGCGGCCGGCACGTTCGTCCTGCCCAACATCGTCCGGGTGCTCACGAGCTTCGTGGCGTCCGAGGACGCCAGCATCATCGAGGCGAAGACCTACTACGACTTCGTGCTCAAGCTCGTCCTCGCGGTGGGCATCGCCTTCGTGCTGCCGGTGTTCCTCGTGCTGCTGAACTTCGTCGGCGTCGTGACGGCGTCGCAGATCCTCAAGGGCTGGCGGGTCGCCATCCTGCTCATCGCGCTGTTCACGGCCATCGCGACGCCCGCCGCGGACGTCTTCTCGATGTTCCTGCTCATGGTGCCGATGGTCGTGCTCTACTTCGTCGCCGCGGGGGTGGCCTGGATCCACGACCGACGGGCCGCGAAGCGGGTGGCGGCCCTCGACGCCGAGCTCGCGGCAGGATGACCCCGTGACCTCCGACCAGGGGACCAGCCCCGCCGAGCGCTTCGCCGCGTCGCGCAGCCGTGTCCGCACCCCGCAGCTGCAGGCGTTCCGCTCCCGGCTGTCGTTCTCGCTCGACCCGTTCCAGGTCGCGGCGTGCGCGGCCGTCGAGGCGGGGGACAGCGTCCTCGTCGCCGCGCCCACGGGCGCCGGCAAGACCCTCGTCGCCGAGTTCGCCGTGCACCTCGCGATGCAGGACCCGGTCGACAAGGTCTTCTACACGACGCCGATGAAGGCCCTGAGCAACCAGAAGTACCAGGAGCTCGTGGCCGAGTACGGCAGCTCCGAGGTGGGCCTGCTCACGGGCGACACCAACGTGAACTCCCGGGCGCGCATCGTCGTCATGACGACCGAGGTGCTCCGCAACATGGTCTACGCGGGGTCCGACCTCCTCGACGACCTCCGCTGGGTGGTGCTCGACGAGGTGCACTTCCTCGCCGACCGCTTCCGCGGCGCCGTCTGGGAAGAGGTCATCATCCACCTGCCCCTCGACGTGCGCCTGGTCTCGCTGAGCGCCACCGTGTCGAACGCCGAGGAGTTCGGCGACTGGCTGCAGACCGTCCGCGGCGGCACCGAGGTGGTCGTGAGCGAGGACCGACCGGTCCCGCTCACGCAGCACGTCCTCGTCGGCGGCAAGATGCTCGACCTCTTCGACTCGAGCGGCCAGGCGGCGACGAACCGGGTGAACCCCGAGCTCGTCCGCGCGACGACCCTCGGTCGTCGCGGTGGCGGTCGTGGCGGCCCCGGGCCGCGACGGGGCGGCCGCGGGCACGTGGTGCCGCCCACGGCCCACGGACCGTCGCGACTGGACCGCTGGAAGATCGTCGACATGCTCGGTGAGCGGGCCCTGCTGCCCGCCATCTTCTTCGTCTTCAGCCGGAACGGCTGCGACCAGGCCGTGCACCAGGTGCTCCGGTCGGGCATCCGCCTCACGACGGCCGAGGAGCGCCGCGAGATCCGCGAGGTGGTCGAGGCCCGCTGCCGCACCCTCCGCGACGAGGACCTCGCCGTCCTCGGCTACTGGGCGTGGCTGGACGGCCTGGAGCGGGGCGTGGCCGCGCACCACGCCGGCCTGCTGCCGGCCTTCAAGGAGGTCGTCGAGGAGCTCTTCCAGCGCAAGCTGGTCAAGGCCGTGTTCGCCACCGAGACGCTGGCGCTGGGCATCAACATGCCGGCGCGCACGGTCGTCCTCGAGAAGCTCGAGAAGTTCAACGGCGAGGCGCGCGTGCCGATCACGCCAGGGGAGTACACGCAGCTCACCGGGCGGGCCGGTCGGCGCGGCATCGACGTCGAGGGCCACTCGGTCATCCAGTGGCAGCAGGGTCAGGACCCGCAGGCGGTCGCGAGCCTCGCCTCCCGCCGCACCTACCCAATGAACTCGAGCTTCCGACCCACGTACAACATGGCGGTCAACCTCGTCGAGCAGTTCGGCCGGAACCGCACGCGCGAGGTCCTCGAGACGTCGTTCGCCCAGTTCCAGGCCGACCGCGCCGTCGTGGACCTCGCGCGCAGGGTGCGTTCCCAGCAAGAGTCCCTCGACGGCTACGCGACGGCGATGGAGTGCCACCTCGGCGACTTCCGCGAGTACGCGCTGCTCCGCCGCGAGCTCGGCGACCTCGAGAAGCAGGGCGCGGCCCGCGCCGACTCGCAGAGCCGTGCCGAGCGCGACGCACGCCAGCAGCGCCTGGGCGCCCTCCGCAAACAGCTCCGTCAGCACCCCTGCCACGCGTGTCCCGAGCGCGAGCAGCACGCCCGGTGGGCCGAGAGGTGGGTCAAGCTGAAGAAGCAGACCGACCAGCTCTCGGCGCAGATCCGGGGCCGGACGGGTGCCGTCGCGAAGGTGTTCGACCGGGTGACGGAGGTGCTCCTCGAGCGGGGCTACCTCGTCCCCGTCGAGGGCCGGGCGCCGGAGTCGCGGGACGCGCCGCGCACGACGCGTGAGCTGCGCGTCGGGCCGGCCGGGCGCCTCCTGCGGCGCATCTACGGGGAGCGGGACCTGCTCGTGGCGGAGTCCCTCCGGCTCGGCCTGTGGACGTCGCTGGACGCCCCCGCGCTGGCGGCCATGGCGGCGACGATCGTCTACGAGCCCCGCAGGGACGAGGGCACGGTGTCCGAACGGGACCTGCCTCGGGGCGCGTTCCGCGAGGCCTTCGACCGCACGGGCACCCTGTGGTCGGAGCTCGACGACCTCGAGCACGAGAACCGCCTGCCGGGCAGCCGGCCGCCCTCGCCGGGCCTCGCCCTGGCCATGCACCGCTGGGCCCGTGGGGCGAGCCTCGACGGCGTGCTGGAGGACGCCGAGCTGGCGGCCGGCGACTTCGTGCGCTGGACCAAGCAGACCATCGACCTGCTCGACCAGCTGTCGGTGGTCGCCGACCCGCCCGTGGGCACGGTCGCGCGGCAGGCGCTCGACGCCGTCCGCCGGGGGATCGTCGCGCACTCCGCGCTCTGAGGCCGGCCCTTCCCAGGTGCGCCCCGGCGGTCGACCAGGTGGCCCCACCTAGACTCCTCGGGTGCCCCTCCGCGTCGCCGACCCCCGACTGCCGCTCTGGCTGGCGGTCCTCACCGCCTTCGGGTCGGGCGTCGTGCTCGACCTCGCGTTCCCCGACCGTGACCTGTGGTTCCTGGCCCCCGTGGCCCTGGCGCTGCTCTTCGTCGCGCTGCGAGGCCGTCGGGCGGGCGGGGCGTTCCTCGTCGGCCTCGTCGCGGGGCTGACCTTCTGGCTCGTCCACGTGGAGTGGGCGAGCCTCTACCTCGGGCCCGTGCCGTGGGCGGCGCTGTCGGTGCTCGAGGCGCTGTTCTTCGCGGGCGGCGCCGTGCTCGTCACGCTCGCGTACCGCTGGCTCCCGCTGGCGTTCCCCGGCCTGCTCGGCCGCACCGTCCTGCTGCCCGTCGTCGTGGGCGGGCTGTGGACGCTCCGCGAGGCCGTCGCGGGGAACTGGCCCTACGGCGGGTTCGCCTGGGGGCGCGTGGCGCTCAGCCAGTCCACGGGGCCGCTCGCACCGCTCGTGGCGTGGGTCGGGATCGCGGGACTGACCTTCGTCGTGGTCACGGTCACCGCCGTGCTCCTCGAGCTCGTGCTGCAGGTCGACCTGCGGCGGTCCTCCCGGGCCCTCGCGGGCGCGACGGTGGTCGTCGCGACCCTGGCGGTGCCCGCCTGGCCGACCAGCTCCTCCGGCACCGCGACCGTCGCCAGCGTGCAGGGGAACGGACCCGCCGGCTACTTCGACGACCGCAGCTACGGCGACCTCACGAACAGCCAGGTGCTCGCCATGCAGGGCCTCGACCCCTCCGACGACCTCGACCTGATCGTCTGGCCCGAGGGGGGCAGCGACCGTGACCCCACGCGGGACCCCGCGGGACGGTACGTCTTCGACACCATCAGCGACGCGTTCGACGCCCCCCTGCTCAGCGGCGTGATCACGCAGGACGACGACGGCGAGACCGCCTGGAACAGCTCGCTGCTCTGGCAGGACGGCGCGGTGCAGGGCCAGTACGACAAGAAGCACCCGATCCCCTTCGGTGAGTACGTGCCCGACCGCGCGTTCTGGCGTCCCTTCGCACCCGACCTCATCGACCTCATCGCCCGCGACTACACGCCCGGCACCCGCAGCGAGGTGCTCGACGCCGGGGACTTCCTCGTGGGCGTGTCGATCTGCTTCGACATCGTCGACGACCAGCTGGTGACGAACATGGCGCGCGGGGGAGCGCAGGTCATCGTCGCCCAGACGAACAACGCCGACTTCGGCACCACGGACGAGAACCAGCAGCAGCTGGCGATCTCGCGGCTGCGCGCGATCGAGACCGCGCGACCGCTGGTCGCCGTGTCCACCGTCGCGAGCAGCCGCGTGATCGACGCCTCGGGCGCGGTCATCGACGAGATCCCGGACTTCACCGCCGGGTCCACGGTGACGACCGTCGAGCTCGGCACGGGCACGACTCCCGCCGTGGTCGCCAGCCGCGCGGTGGAGGTCGGCGTCGCCGGGCTCGGCCTGGTCGTCCTGCTGCTCTCGCGCCTCGCGGTGGGCGGGCCGCGGTCCCGCCGCCGGGCCCGGCTCACGGCGGCACCGTCAGTGGTCCTGCCCGGGGACCGGACCGCTCGGTGGCGTCGCCCCCTGCCCTGACGCTCCGCGGAGACGGACTCGGACTCGGACTCCGGCTCAGGCCCGGGCGCGGGCCCGGACCCGCACGCGACGAGGGCCCGACCACCGTGGTGGTCGGGCCCTCGTGACGCCGCCGGCGGGTCGCCCCGCACGGCGGTCAGGCGGTCACGCGCCGATCTTCTGCTGTCCCTTGCGGGCCCGCAGGTGGTCGAGGCGCTCCTGCAGGAGCTCCTCGAGCTCGGCACGCGAACGACGCTCGAGCAGCATGTCCCAGTGGCTGCGCGGCGCCTTGACGTCGCCCTGGTCGATCTCGACGGGTGTGCCGTCGGCGGAGAGCAACCGGCCTTCCTGGCCGCTCTTCGGCGACTGCCACACCTCGGGGATCTCGGCCTCGGCGGCGAACACCATGTCGAACGTGGACCCGTCGGCCGTCTGGTACACGGCCTTCTTGCGGGGCGAGAACTCGACGCCCTCCTCGCTCTGGAGGCTCTGGCTGCCGAGCCTCATCCCGCGCAAGCTGCGATCTGCCATCGTGTGGTCTCCTCTCGCGTGCGATCACCCGTTGTAACGCGACGGTGCCCGCCCGTCGTCCCGACCGGTGGCATCTCACAGAGCCTTCACAGTCCCTCGGCGGGTCCGCGGGGGAACGCCGCCAGGGCCAGGTCGGCCCTGTCCGTGACGATCCCGGCCACGCCGAGCCCGACGAGGCGCCGCATGACGGCGGGGTCGTCGACCGTCCACACGTGCGTCTCGACGCCCACCTCGGTGAGGGCGGCGACGCGCCGCCGCGTCACGATCCGGAGGCGCCCGTGGGTCTCGGGGACCTGCAGCGCACCGAGGCCCCGCGTCGCCGTGCGGAGCGCGGCCCGGCGGAGCGCCGGCACGGGGACCGCGCAGGCGAGGAGCGCGGCCGCCACGCCCCGCGCGGAGGCGGAGGTCGCGACGCCCGGCAGCAGGGCGGTGACCGCGTGACGACGTCGCTCCGAGAACGAGGTGACGAGGACGCGGTCGAGAGCCCCTGCGCGTCGGACGGCCTCCGCCGTCGGGCGGACGGCCGCGTCGGCCTTGACGTCCACGTTGAAGCGCGTCTCGGGGAAGGCGTCGAGCAGTTCCTCGAGCGTCGGGACCGTCTGCTCCTCGGGCAGGCGCACCTCCCTGACCTGCTCGAGGGTCAGCAACGCGAGGCGACGGGCGTCGCCCGCGACCCGCCCGAGGTCGGGGTCGTGGCTCACGACCGCGACGCCGTCGAGGGTGGCGTGCACGTCCGTCTCGACGTGCGTCGCGCCCGCCGCCACCGCTGAGGCCACCGCGAGCATCGTGTTCTCGGGCGCCCCGGTGGCGAGTCCGCGGTGGGCGAGGACCCGGGGGAGCGGGCCCTCGAAGTAGCGCGTCACGGTCGCCCGGCACCGCCGTCGGGTGCCGGGTCGCCGCCCGCGCCGTCGGTGCCGGCCGGCGTCGCCGGGCGCCCCGCGGCGCCCGCGCCCGTGGTGGGGAAGCCCAGGTCGGGCTCGGCGTGCAGGTCGGTCGTCTCGGCGAGGTCGGGCGTGGTGGGCATCTCGTGCACGTCGGTGGTCTCCCGCGGCTTCCAGCCGGGCGCGTCCGGGTTCCGCGGGGCGAAGAAGCCCCCGCTGATGCCCTTGAGCGCGTCGGTGAGCTCGCTCGGGATGACCCAGAGCTTGTTCGCCGAGCCCTCGGCCAGCTTCGGCAGGGTCTGCAGGTACTGGTAGGCGAGCAGCTTGGGGTCGGGGTCGCCGGCGTGGATGGCGTTGAACACCGTCTGGATCGCCTCGGCCTCGCCCTGTGCAGTGAGCACCTGGGCCTTCGCCTCGCCCTCGGCCCGGAGGATCGCCGACTGGCGCATGCCCTCGGCCTCGAGGATCTGCGACTGCTTGGTGCCCTCCGCGGTGAGGATCGCGGCACGACGGTTCCGCTCCGCGCGCATCTGCTGCTCCATGCTGTCCTGGATCGAGGCGGGCGGGTCGATAGCCTTGAGCTCGACGCGTCCGACGCGGATGCCCCACTTGCCCGTGGCCTCGTCGAGGACGATGCGCAGCTGCCCGTTGATGTTGTCGCGGCTCGTGAGGGCCTCCTCGAGGTTGAGGCCTCCGACGACGTTGCGGAGCGTCGTGGTGGTGAGCTGCTCGACCGCGCCGAGGTAGTTGGCGATCTCGTAGGTCGCCGCCCGGGCGTCCGTCACCTGGAAGTACACGACCGTGTCGATCGAGACGACGAGGTTGTCCTCGGTGATGACGGGCTGCGGAGGGAACGAGACGACCTGCTCGCGCATGTCGATCAGCGGTCGCACCCGGTCGATGAAGGGCACGAGCAGGTTGAGCCCGGGGTTGAGCGTCTTGTGGTACCGGCCGAGCCGTTAGACGATGCCCGCGTTGGCCTGCGGGATGATCCGCACGCTGCGGAAGAGCACGACGAGGGCGAGCACGACGGCGACCGCGACGACGGCGATCGTGGCGACCGTGCCGACGCTGAAGGGTTGGTCCATGGTCAGGTCCTCTCGGTGGGGACGACGAGCGCCGTCGACCCCTCGATGGCGGACACGACGACGGAGGTCCCGACGTCGAGGTCACGGGTGGCGCCCGGTCGGTCGGCGCCGAGCACGCGGGCGGTCCAGGTGTCGCCGTTGACGAGCTTCACCTGGCCCACGCCGTCGTGGACGGCGACGACGACGCGGCCGCGGAGGCCGAGGAGGCCCTCCACACCGCTCGGGGTGGGGTCGCCGCCGCGGCGCAGCGCGCGCAGCAACGGTGGTCGCACGGTGAACAGCAGCAGCACGGCGAGCACGGCGGCGACGACGATCTGCAGCCACCAGGGAGCCCCGGCGAGACCGCTCAGCAGACCGCCGAGGCTGCCGATCGCGAGCATGAGGAAGGTGAGCTCGAGGGTCGTCACCTCGACGACCACGAAGAGCAGGAGCAGCACGATCCAGATGATCCACGCGTACTGGGCGACGTCCACGTCGGCTCCCTTCGTCCCGGTCCGTCGACGCTACCAGTCGGCCCCCACGGGACCCGGGCCCGGGGGACGCGGGACGGGACGCGGGACGGGCCGCACGGCGGGCCCGGCCGCCTGACGAGCCACGGGGGAGCGGCTCGGTACCCTGGTCACGGCCTCGCGCCGACCTCGACCGACCACAGACTGGAGACCACCCGTGTCCAACCCCCTCGCCCCCGGCTCGCTCACCGGCCGCCGCGTCCTCGTCACCGGGTCGTCCCGCGGCATCGGCGCCGACACGGTCCGTTACTTCGCCGAGGCCGGCGCGAGCGTGGTCGTCAACTACCGCAACAAGGCCCGTCGTGCCGAACAGCTCGTCTCGGCCATCGAGGAGGCCGGCGGGAAGGCGATCGCCGTCGGCGCCGACCTCACGGACGTCGACTCCGTCGCAGCCATGATGGCCGAGGTCGAGCAGCAGTACGGCGGCCTCGACGTCCTCGTGATGAACGCCTCGGGCGGCATGGAGTCCGGCATGGCCGAGGACTACGCGCTGCAGCTCAACCGCGACGCGCAGGTCTCGCTGCTGCAGGCCGCGCTGCCGCTGCTCGGCGAGGGCTCCCGCGTCGTGTTCGTCACGAGCCACCAGGCGCACTTCATCCGCACGACGCCGACCATGCCCGAGTACGAGCCGGTCGCCCTGAGCAAGCGCGCGGGGGAGGACGCGCTGTTCGAGCTCGTCCCGCAGCTCGAGGCCGCGGGCGTCGAGTTCGTCGTCGTCTCGGGCGACATGATCGAGGGCACGATCACCGCGACCCTGCTCGAGCGCTCGAACCCGGGCGCGCTCGAGCAGCGCAAGGAGAGCGCGGGGCGCCTCTACAACGTCGCGGAGTTCGCCGCGGAGGTCGCGTCGGCGGCCGTGGAGCCGGTCCCGGCCGGACGGGTCAAGCTCGTCGGCGACGTCAGCGGCTTCACGCCGATCGCGTGACCGGTCGCGTCGTCCGGCCGTCGTCGCGCCTCGTCGTCCTCGACGAGGCGGGACGCGTGCTGCTCATGGACACGGTCGCGCCGACCAGCGACCGTCGGTCGCGGTGGATCACGCCGGGCGGCGGCGTCGACCCCGGGGAGTCGCACGCCGAGGCCGCCGTGCGCGAACTGCGCGAAGAGACCGGGCAGGTCGTGGCCGATGTGGGCCCGGTCGTCCACGTCGACGACTTCGAGGTCGCCTGGGACGCCGCCGACCACACGCACGGCCACGCCGAGTTCTTCGTCGTGCGCCTGCCGCACTTCGAGGTCGACGACGCCGGCTGGACCGACGAGGAGCGCACCGACATCCTGCGGTCGCGCTGGTGGACGCTCGACGAGCTCGCCGCCACCACCGAACCCTACGAGCCGGAGTCGCTGGTCGCCATCGTCCGCGACGCCCTGTCCGCCTCGTCCTGACCGGGGCTCCTGGCCCGTGACCGCCACGACGAGGGCCCGGCTCCCGCGCAGCGGCGCGGACCGGGCCCTCGTCGATCGTCAGGAGGAGCTCCGAGATCATTCGTCACCGGGTGGGTGCCCGTGCGACCGGCGAACGGCCCGCGCGCCGAGCCCCGCTCCCACGACGAGTACGGGCGTGCCCACGGCGAACGTGGTGTGCGTCGCGGACGGAAAGAGGCTCATCGCCGCGACCAGCCCGACGAACCCGACGAGGACACAACCTGCGTAGACGATCCAGTCGCGCATCGGCGTCGCCACTGCTGTCAGAACGGGGCTGAGGAACGGCAGGCGACGGTCGAACCGCCACTGACGTCGTACCACCAGAGAGTCCGGCCACGGCTGCAGATGCCGTTCGACACGATGTAGGTGGTCGCCACGCCGACGACGACTCCGATGAGGGCGCACGCTGCCCACCCGACGCCGGGGATCGCGCACAACGCTGCTGCGACACCAGCGGCCGCACCCGAGGCGAGCGCCTGCTGATCCACGGTGTTGAAGCCCACGGCCGTTCGAGCGCCGGAGAAGTGCACCGTCAAGAACGGGGCGAAGTTCCTGTCATCCTTGATCTCACCACCGGCCCTCATCGCAGCCTCCACGTCCTCAGCACTCGGCAGGGTGAGCGCGCCCTCTGGTACGGAGTACCGGTAGAACAGCTGACCTGCGTCGAGGATCGCCTCTCGCGGTACGGGCGAGCTCTCGAGTTCCTTCAACCCTTGCAGGAAAGTCGCCGTGTCGAGCGGAGGAGCATCGACCGCATGCGATACCACATCAGGCTGTTCGACAGAGGTCGCGGCGGACGCCGGTTCAGCACCGACCATGAGCATGGTCGTGACCAGCGCGGATGCTGCGACCAGCGGCAGGATTCTCCGCGTTGCTCCCGTGAGCGTGATTGCCATGATCTCCTCCATCTCGGGGTGGGTGTGGCAAAGCTAGTACCGACATGTCGAACACACAATGCTGCAGATGAACGTGTCTTGGCGGTTCAGATCCCACGAGCGCCGATAATGCACATTATGTCATTCCAATCGGACGAGAGGGGGTGGGGCCGCTCCCCACGTCCGCTGGCGCACTCCGCGGCTGGTTGACTGTCGGCATGCTGAACGCCCCCGTCGACCGCCCCCGCGTCGAGGAGGCCGTCCGCGAGTTGCTCGCCGCCGTCGGCGACGACCCCGGTCGGCCCGGCCTCGGCGACACGCCCCGACGTGTCGCCGAGATGTACCTCGAGTTCTTCTCGGGCCTCGGCGTCGATGAGGTCGACCTGGTCCGGACCAGCTCCGTGCCGGCCGACCCGGGACAGCTCGGCGAGGTGGTCGTCGTCCGGGACGTCGCCTTCCGGTCGGTGTGCGAGCACCACCTGCTCCCCTTCGTCGGCGTCGCGCACGTCGCCTACGTGCCCGACCAGGTCATCGTCGGACTGGGTGCGGTGCCCCGGGTGCTCGACGCGGTGGCCTCCCGCCCCCAGCTGCAGGAACGCCTCGGCGAGCAGGTCGCCGACGCCCTCGAGCGCGGCCTCGGCGCGAAGGGCGTCCTCGTCGTGCTCGACGCCAGCCACGGCTGCGTCACCGCCCGCGGTCCCCGTCAGGCCGCGAGCACGACGGTCACCGTCGCGAGCCGCGGCACGCTCGGCGGTGGCGCCGCCCGCGCCGAGGCGGTCACCCTGATCGGCTCCTCGCGCTGCGGCGCCGACTCGTGACCACCACGGCCGGAGGCGCCGGGACCGGCCCCGGGGCGGGGCCGGACGACGAGGCGGTCGCCCCGGTGCGCCTCCTGCACCCCCGCCCGGCGACGGACGAGGTGCTCGACGACGACGCCCTGCTCGACCTGTACGCGCACGCCCCCGGCGTGCTCCGCGTGAACTTCGTGGCGACGGCCGACGGCTCGAGCGTCGTCGACGGCGGGCCCGGTTCGCTGGGCGGGCAGTCCGACGCCCGCGTGTTCTCGCTGCTGCGCCGCCTCGCCGACGTCGTGGTCGTGGGCGCCGGGACGACGCGGGACGCCGGGTACGGGCGCCTCCAGCTCTCCCGGGAGTCGACCTCGTGGCGCCGGTCCGTCGGCCTCGCCCCGCAGCCGACGCTCGCCGTGGTGAGCCGCTCCCTGCGGCTCGACCCCGCGGCCCCCCTCTTCACCTCGCCCGTGCGACCGCTCGTCCTCACGACCGCGTCCGCCGACGCCGAGCGCCGCCGCGCCCTCGAGGACGTCGCCGACGTCGTCACGTGCGGTGACGACGACGTCGACCCGCACCGCCTGCGGGCGGCCCTCCAGGACCGCGACCTGCCCCGGGTGCTGTCCGAGGGCGGACCCGCCGTGCTGGGCCACGTCCTCGAGGCCGACGCCCTCGACGAGCTGTGCCTCACCGTCGCCCCCGAGCTCGAGGGCGGCCTGGGGCCCCGCATCGCCACGCGCTCGGGCGAGGTGATCCCCCGGCAGGCCCTCACCCTCGAGCACGTGCTGCTCGGCGGATCCGGCACCCTCCTCACCCGGTGGTCCCGCGACCGCACGACGACGCCCGGCGCCGTCACCGGCGCCGGCGCCGGCGCCTAGGCGGTCCGGCACCGGACCTCAGGTCGTGGCGGGGCCGCTCGCCGTCGACGGCGAGCGGCCCACCACCAGCCGGTCAGTCCTCGCCGAAGCCCGACTCGACGAGGGCGACGAGCGCGTCGACCGCGGCCTCCGCGTCGGGCCCGGAGGCCATGAGCGCGAGCGTCGCGCCCCGCCCGCGCCCGAGTCCCATGATGCGCAGCAGGCTCTTCGCGTCGACGCCGTCGACGGTCACGTCGCTCCGGAACGTCGAGGCGAGCTTCACGAGGTCGGCGGCGGGCCGTGCGTGCAGGCCGCTCTCGTTGACGAGCACGACGCTCCGCTCGACGGCGTCGCCGCCCCGCAACGGCTTCTCGTCCGCGTGCGCGTCGGCGACACCTGTCGCCGAGCGCGCCGCGGCGACGACGTCCCGCAGCGCTCCCCCGGTCTCGGCCGCCACGGCCGCGGCGACCGCGCCCTCGACGAGCGGCGCGTCCACCACGACGACGCGGTCGCGGTCGGCATCGTCGAGGAAGTCCAGCGCCGTCTCGGCGGTGAGCACGGCCGACCCCAGGTCGCCGAGCACCACGACGGCCCGGCCCTCGCCGAGCGCCTCGCCGAGGGCGGCGCTCACCCGGTCAAAGCTCGTCCCGAGTTCCCCGTCGTCCGTGCCTCCCGCCGCGAGCAACGTCGTGCCCGGGGCCATCTGCCCGGCCAGCTCCACGACGCCCTCGGCGAGCCGCACGCTGTGCGAGACCACGACGAGCGCGACGCGGCTCACGACGCCACCCCCGTCGCTCCGGCGTCCCGAGGCGAGCCCGCCGCGTCCGCGGCGCCCGCGGCGTCCGCGGCCGCCGCGAGCAGCAGGGCGCTCGACTCGGCGCCCGGGTCGCGGTGCCCCACGGCCCGCTCCCCCAGGTACGACGCGCGCCCCTTGCGCGGCACGAGCGGCTCGGTGGCCGCGGCGCCTTCTGCCGCGGCGTCCGCGGCGGCCCGGACCACTGCCTCCGGCGCCGCTCCCCCGGCGGCCGCGCGGGTCGCCGCGTCCACGGCGGGCGTCCAGGCGTCCACCATGGTCGCGTCGCCGGCCTCGGCCTTGCCGCGGAGCACGATGCCGTCGCGGGCCGCGGTGAGGAACGCGACGACGGCGTCCGCGTCGAGCTCCGTCCGGCCGGCCACCGCCTGGGACCCCTTGAGGAACGCGGTGCCGAACAGCGGACCGGCGGCACCGCCGACGGTCGAGATGAGGGTCGTGGCGACGAGCTTGAGCACGTCCGCGGGCGTGGCGTCGGCGGCGAGGGCGTCGACCCTCGGCACGACGGCCGTGAAGCCGCGCCGCAGGTTCTCGCCGTGGTCGCCGTCGCCGATCTCGCGGTCGAGGTCGACGAGGTGGGCCCGGCGGGCGTCGACGACGGCCGCGGCCGTCCTCACCCAGTCCCGGGCCCAGGTCGTGTCGAGGGTCATGGTGGTCCTTCCTCACGGAGCGGGGTCGCACCGCGTACCGGTCGTGGTAGAGGGTCGCGGGTCGCGGCCCTGGTCGGGGCGTGAGCGGGTCGGCTCCCGAGCGGATCGGCTCCCGAGCCGGTCGGCATCCGAGCGGGTCGGGGCGTCGGGCAGGGCCTCAGCGACCCCAGCGGAGCGCCGCGGTCTCGACGGGCGCGTCCCAGAGCTCGGTGCTCGCGGCGTCCAGGCGGGTCACGGTGATCGATGCGCCCTGCATCTCGAGGCTCGTCACGAAGTTCCCGACGAGGCTCCGCGTCACGGTCACGCCCTGCTCGGCCAGCACCTGCGCGGCCCGGCGGAACACGACGTACAGCTCCACGAGGGGCGTGCCGCCCATGCCGTTGACGAAGAGCAGCACCTCGTCGCCGGAGGCGACGCCCAGGTCCTCGAGGACGGGTCCGAGCATGCGGTCCACGACGCGGTCCGCCGGCTCGAGCGGGATCCGCTCGCGCCCCGGCTCACCGTGGATGCCGATGCCGATCTCGATCTCGTCGTCGGCGAGCGTGAAGGACGGCTCGCCCACGTGGGGCACCGTGCCGGCGGCGAGGGCCACGCCGAGGGTCCGCGTCTCGGCGACGGCCCGCCGGGCGACCTCGGCGACCTGCTCGAGCGAGTCGCCCCTCTCGGCGGCGGCACCGGCGAGCTTCTCGACGACGACGGTCCCCGCGACGCCCCGCCTGCCTGCCGTGTAGAGGCTGTCCCGGACGGCCACGTCGTCGTCGACGACGACGGTGGCGACCTCGACCCCCTCGGCCTGCGCGAGGTCCGCGGCCGTCTCGAAGTTGAGCACGTCGCCGGTGTAGTTCTTCACGACGTGCAGCACCCCCGCTCCCCCGTCGGCGGCGAGCGTCGCCGCGACGATCGGGTCGGGCGTGGGCGAGGTGAACACCGGTCCGGGCACGGCGGCGCCGAGCATGCCGTGGCCGACGAAGCCGCCGTGCAGCGGCTCGTGGCCGCTGCCCCCGCCGCTGACGATCCCGACGCGTCCCGCGACGGGGCCGGAGGCGCGGGCCACGAACAGGGGATCGGTCGACACCGTCACCAGGGCCGGGTGCGCGAGGCCGAAGCCCTCCGTCGCCTCCCGGACCACGTCCTCCGGGTCGTTCACGAGCTTCTTCATCGAAGGTCCTCTCTGCCGTCGGGCACGGGGCGCGCGGCGGCCGTGCCGCGCGGGCCCAACCTACTGCCGTCGTCGGCGACCAGGCCTCGGTGCACATATGTGCAGAACACCCGTCCGTGCTTCTCGCCCAGGGCTTTCCCAGCGCTAGGGTGTGGGCACACGCTCACCGCGGGGCGCATCGATGCACCCCGCCGATCGACAAGGAAGGTCGACGTGGAACTGGGAACGATTTTTCTCTCGGAGACGGTGGGCACCGGCCTGCTCCTGCTCCTCGGCGGTGGCGTGGTCGCCAACGTCGCACTGACCAAGACCAAGGGCTTCAACGGCGGCACCCTCATGGTCAACTTCGGCTGGGGCCTCGCGGTCTTCGTCGGAATCCTGTCGTCGTACTCGTCCGGGGCGCACCTCAACCCCGCGGTGAGCATCGCGCAGCTGATCCTCGGCAACATCGACTTCGTGCAGTTCCTCGTCTACGTGGCCGCCCAGATGGTCGGCGCGATCATCGGTGCCGTCCTCGTCTGGCTGTCCTACCGGCAGCACTTCGACGACGAGCCCGACCCGGCCACCAAGCTCGGCGTCTTCTCGACGGGCCCGGCGATCCGCTCCTACGGCTGGAACCTCGTCACCGAGATCATCGCGACCTTCGTGCTCGTCTTCACGATCATCGCCATCACGAACGGCGGCACGCCGGACGCGGCGAACCTCGGCCCGCTCGGCGGCCTCGCCGTCGCGCTCCTCGTCGTCGGCATCGGCGCCTCGCTCGGTGGTCCCACGGGCTACGCCATCAACCCCGCCCGTGACCTCGGCCCCCGCATCGCGCACGCCTTCCTGCCCATCAAGGGCAAGGGCTCGAACGACTGGGCCTACGCCTGGGTCCCCGTGGTCGGGCCGCTCGTCGGTGGCGCCCTCGCCGCCGTCCTGAGCTACCCGCTCCTCCCCCTCGCGGCCTGAACCGCGGCCACCACTCACGGTCGGACGGGGCGCGCCCTGCGCGCGCCCCGTCCCGCTGCCCGCACCACCCATCAACGACGAAGGAGAACCACCCGTGAGCGACAAGGACTACGTCCTCGCCATCGACCAGGGCACGACGAGCACCCGAGCGATCGTCTTCGACCACTCCGGCTCGATCGTCTCCACCGGTCAGAAGGAGCACGAGCAGATCTTCCCGCGCGCCGGCTGGGTCGAGCACGACCCCGCCGAGATCTGGGCGAACACCCGCGAGGTCATCGGCCAGGCGCTCTCCCGCGCCGACATCACCCGCCACGACATCGCCGCTGTCGGCATCACCAACCAGCGCGAGACCGCGGTGGTCTGGGACAAGACCACGGGTAAGGCCGTCTACAACGCCATCGTCTGGCAGGACACCCGCACGCAGTCCATCGTCGACCGCCTCGCGGACGGCGACACCGACAAGTACAAGGCCGTCGTCGGCCTCCCCCTCGCCACCTACTTCTCGGGCACGAAGATCAGCTGGATCCTCGAGAACGTCGAGGGCGCCCGCGAGAAGGCCGAGGCGGGCGACCTGCTCTTCGGCACCACGGACACGTGGGTGCTCTGGAACCTCACCGGCGGCACCGACGGCGGCGTGCACAAGACCGACGTCACCAACGCGTCGCGCACCCTGTTCATGGACCTCGAGACCCTGCAGTGGCGCGAGGACATCCTCGCCGACTTCGGCGTCCCGGCGTCGATGCTCCCCGAGATCGTCTCCTCCTCCGAGGTGTACGGCCACGTCGAGTCGTCCAGCCTGCTCCGCGAGGTGCCCATCGCCGGCATCCTCGGCGACCAGCAGGCGGCCACGTTCGGCCAGGCCGCCTTCGACCAGGGCGAGTCGAAGAACACCTACGGCACGGGCAACTTCCTCATCTTCAACACGGGCACCGACATCGTGCGCTCGGAGAACGGGCTGCTCACCACCGTCGGCTACAAGCTCGGCGACCAGGAGACGCACTACGCCCTCGAGGGCTCCATCGCCGTCACGGGCTCGCTCATCCAGTGGCTGCGCGACAACCTCGGCATCATCGGCAGCGCGCCCGAGGTCGAGACGCTGGCGCAGACCGTCGAGGACAACGGCGGGGTGTACGTCGTCCCGGCGTTCTCGGGCCTGTTCGCGCCGTACTGGCGCCCCGACGCCCGCGGTGCCGTGGTGGGGCTCACCCGCTACGCCAACAAGGGCCACATCGCGCGCGCCGCGCTCGAGGCGACCGCCTTCCAGACCCGCGAGGTCCTCGACGCGGTCAACGCCGACTCCGGCGTCGACCTCACGGAACTCAAGGTGGACGGCGGCATGGTGCAGAACGACGCGCTCATGCAGTTCCAGGCCGACATCCTGAACGTGCCGGTCGTCCGTCCCGTCGTCGCGGAGACCACCGCGCTCGGCGCCGCGTACGCCGCGGGCCTCGCCGTCGGCTTCTGGGGCTCGCTCGACGAGCTCCGTGCCAACTGGCAGGAGGACAAGCGCTGGGAGCCCCAGCTCGACGCCGACGAGCGCGAGCGCGAGCTGCGCCTGTGGAAGAAGGCCGTCACCAAGACCTTCGACTGGGTCGACGAGGACGTGCGCTGACCACCGTCCGCAGCACGACCTGACGAGGGGCCCGTCCGACCGGACGGGCCCCTCCGTCGCGTCCGGAGGCGTCGGTCACGACCGGCGGGCGTCGCCACCGCGACCGCGTCAGGAGCGGGTGGCCGCCACCCACTGCTCGAGCTTCGCCGTCGCCGCCCCCGAGTCCACGGCGTCGGCCGCGACGCCGAGCTGCTCACGGAAGCGCGCGAGGAGCGGGCGGTCCCGCTGGGTCGGGTCGACCGAGAGGCGGTGCGCAACGAGTCCGGCCGCGGCGTTGAGCAGCACGATGTCCCGCACCGGACCGCGCTCGCCCGCCAGCGTGCGGCGGGCGATCTCGGCGTTGCGCTCGCCGTCGCCGCCCAGGAGGTCCTCGATCCGCGCGCGCGGGACGCCGAGCTCGGCCGGGTCGAGGTCGTGCTCGGTGACACGACCGCCGCTGACCTCCCAGATGTGGCTGTGGCCCGTCGTCGTCAGCTCGTCCAGCCCGTCGTCGCCGCGGAACACCAGGGCCGTCGCGCCCCGCTGCTGGAAGACGCCCACGAAGAGCGGCACCTTGTCGAGCTGGGCGACGCCGACCGCGTTCGCCTCGGGACGTGCCGGGTTGCAGAGCGGTCCGAGGAAGTTGAAGACGGTGGGCACGCCGATCTCGCGACGCACGGGCGCGACGGCGCCGAAGCCGGGGTGGAAGGCCGCGGCGAAGGCGAACGTCAGGCCGACCTCGTCGAGCACCGCGGCCACGCGGTCGGCCGAGAGGGTCAGGTCCACGCCGAGCGCCGCCAGCACGTCACTCGACCCCGAGGCGGAGCTCGCCGCCCGGTTGCCGTGCTTGACGACGCGGACGCCCGAGGCGGCGACCACGACGCTGGCCATGGTCGACACGTTCACCGTGCCGTGCCGGTCGCCACCCGTGCCCACGATGTCGACGGCGTCCGTCGGCACCGGGAGCGGGACCGCGTGAGCGAGGACCGCGTCCCGGAAGCCCACGATCTCGTCCACGGTCTCGCCCTTGGCCCGCAGCGCCACGAGGAACGCGCCCACCTGCGCGGCGGTCGCCGCCCCCGACACGATCTCGTCCATGCACCACGTCGCCTGCGCGATCGAGAGGTCGCGTCGCGCGAGCAACTGGTCGAGGACGACGGGCCACGTGGAGTCGGTGCTCATGCCGGCAAGGCTACTGGTCGCGCCCGCCCGGCCGGCGGCCCGGGGAGGTGTCTCGACGTCGACGGAAATGCCGCGCCCGGGGTTTCCTGCGCAGATGCAGGGCGACTTACCAGGCATAATGGGAGCCGTGACAAGCACCTCTCTCTCGAGACCCTCCAGCGGACCGGTCGTCAACAGACCCAGCACGGTGGCCGTCGGCACCATCGTGTGGCTCGGCAGCGAGGTCATGTTCTTCGCCGGCCTCTTCGCCATCTACTTCACGCTGCGCTCGACCTCCCCGGGCCTCTGGGCGTTCGAGACCGACAAGCTCAACGTGCCGTTCGCGCTCGCGAACACGATCACGCTGGTGCTGTCGTCCGTGGCCTGCCAGTTCGGCGTGTTCGCCGCAGAGCGCATGCAGTCCCGCCGGACGGGCACGCTCCTGCAGGTCGGCCGCTGGGGCATGGTCGAGTGGTTCTTCCTCACCTACGCCATGGGCGCCGTCTTCATCTGCGGCCAGGTGTTCGAGTACGTCGAGCTGGTGCACGAGGGCGTGACCCTCAGCTCGAGCGCCTACGGCTCGGCCTTCTACATGACGACGGGCTTCCACGGCGCCCACGTCATCGGCGGCCTCATCGCCTTCCTCCTGACCATCGGTCGCGCCTTCGCCGCCAAGAACTTCGGGCACAAAGAGGCGACCACGGCCATCGTGGTCTCGTACTACTGGCACTTCGTCGACGTGGTGTGGATCGGCCTCTTCCTGGTCATCTACGTCCTCCAATAGGCACCGGAAAGTCACCACAGCATGTTCTCCACCTCCTCCCCCCGCTCCCAGCGGACGCGCGCCGCGAAGAGCGGCCGCCGCGGCCCCCTCGCCACGGCCAGCCTCCTGCTCATCGGCCTCCTCACGACGGGCGGCGCCTACGCGCTCTTCTCGTCCACGGCCACCGCCGAGCCCGCCGCCTCCACCGGGGCGTCGCAGCAGATGGTCGACGAGGGCCAGAAGCTCTTCGCCTCGAACTGCGCCACCTGCCACGGCCTCAACGCCCAGGGCACGACCGACGGACCGAGCCTCATCGGCGTCGGCGCCGCCTCCGTCGACTTCCAGGTCGGCACGGGCCGCATGCCCATGGCCCTCAGCGGTCCGCAGGCCGAAGAGAAGCCGACGCAGTTCAGCGACGACCAGGTCAAGCAGATGGCCGCCTGGGTCGCGTCGCTCTCCCCCGGGCCGTCGATCCCCGACGACGAGTACCTGCAGGCCGACGGCGACGCCACCAACGGTGCCGAGCTGTTCCGCATCAACTGCGCCATGTGCCACAACGTCGCCGGGGCCGGAGGCGCGCTCACCGAGGGCAAGTACGCCCCGCCGCTCAAGGGCGTGGACTCCGACCACATCTACGAGGCGATGCTCACCGGGCCGCAGAACATGCCCGTCTTCAACGACCTCAACATCTCGCCCGAGGACAAGGCCGACATCATCACGTACCTCAAGTACATCGAGGCGAACCCGTCGCCCGGTGGCTTCGAGCTCGGCAGCCTGGGCCCCGTGGCCGAGGGCCTCTTCATCTGGATCTTCGGACTCGGCGCGGTCGTGGCCGTGACGATCTGGCTCACCGCCCGGTCGAACTGACCCGACCCCCGCGCACCGCACGAAAGGCACAACACATGGCACAGCACGACGACGAGGCCCGCACGCCGGGCTCGGCTGTCGAGAAGCATGAGCCTCGACGGGTGTCCGCCGGCACCGCCGTCGTCACCTCCGATCTCTTCGAGAACCCGGGCGAGCCCCCGCACCACGACCGGATGACCGACAAGGACCCGGTCGCCGAGAAGCGGGCGGAACGACAGGTCAGCATCTTCTTCTACCTGTCCCTGGTCGGCAGCCTCGCGGCGATCGCCGCGTACGTCGCCTTCCCCATCACCTCGGGCGACTCGGGATCGGTGCGCCTGAACAACATGTTCTTCGGGCTCGGCATCGCGCTCGGCCTGCTCTCGCTGGGCATCGGCGCCGTGCACTGGTCGAAGACGCTCATGCCCGCCCGCGAGATCACCGAGCAGCGCCACGAGACGCGCGGTTCGGACGAGACCCGCGAGAAGGCCCTCGAGGTCTTCGCCCTGGGCAACCAGGAGTCGGGCTTCGGTCGTCGCACGCTCATCCGCAACAGCATGATCGGCGCGCTCGTCGCCACTCCCCTGCCCGCGGTCGTGCTCTTCCGCGACCTCGCGCCGTCGGAGGACCCCAACGCGGTCCTCCGCCACACCCTGTGGGAAGAGGGCATGCACCTCACCCTCGACCCCTCGGGTGCCCGCATCAAGGCCTCGGACGTGACGTTCGGGTCCGCGTTCCACGTGATCCCCGAGAACCTCAACGGTTCCGAGGACCTCCTGGAAGAGAAGGCGAAGGCCGCCGTCCTGCTCATGCGCCTCGAGCCGAGCGAGCTCAACGTGCCCGAGGGGCGCGAGGACTGGAACTACGACGGCATCGTCGCCTACTCGAAGATCTGCACGCACGTGGGGTGCCCGGTGGCCCTCTACGAGCAGCAGACCCACCACCTGCTCTGCCCCTGCCACCAGTCGACGTTCGACGTGACGAACAACTGCGAAGTGATCTTCGGACCGGCCAAGCGCCCGCTCCCGCAGCTGCCCATCGCGGTCGACGCCGACGGGTACCTCGTCGCGCAGAGCGACTTCCACGAACCCGTGGGCCCGAGCTTCTGGGAGCGCGAAAAGTGAGCACCACCACCCCCTCCGCTCCGTCGACCACGACGGAGACCACCGAGGCACCGCGCACGCGCGCGGCGGACTCGTTCGCCCCGACGAAGTCCAACCGCTTCTTCGGCGCCGCCATGAACTACGTCGACGAGCGCACCAGCGTGTCCGGCCTGGTGCGTGAGGTCGGTCGCAAGATCTTCCCCGACCACTGGTCGTTCATGCTCGGCGAGGTCGCGCTCTACAGCTTCGTCGTCATCCTGCTGTCGGGCACCTTCCTGACGTTCTTCTTCCAGCCGTCCATGGCCGAGGTCAACTACAACGGGTCCTACGTCCCGTTGAAGGGCCTCAACATGTCCGCGGCGATGGCGTCCGCGCTCGACATCTCGTTCGACGTCCGCGGCGGCCTGCTGTTCCGCCAGGTGCACCACTGGGCGGCCCTGCTCTTCGTGGCGTCGATCATGCTGCACATGCTGCGCGTCTTCTTCACCGGTGCGTTCCGCAAGCCCCGCGAGCTCAACTGGGTCATCGGCTTCGGCCTCTGGGTCCTCGCCATGGGCGAGGGCTTCACCGGCTACTCGCTCCCCGACGACCTGCTCTCGGGCAACGGCCTCCGCATCATCGACGGCATGATCAAGGGCGTCCCCGTCATCGGCGTCTGGATCTCGTACTTCATCTTCGGCGGCGAGTTCCCCGGCACCGACGTGGTGGCGCGCTTCTACTCGCTGCACATCATGATCCTGCCGGCGCTGCTCATCGCCCTGCTGGGGGCGCACCTGCTGCTGCTCGTGGTCAACAAGCACACGCAGTTCGCGGGCCCCGGCAAGACCAACCAGAACGTCGTCGGCGTCCCGGTCATGCCGGTCTTCGCCGCCAAGGCCGGTGGCTTCTTCTTCATCGTCTTCGGCATCCTGGTGCTCATCTCGGCCCTCTTCACGATCAACCCGATCTGGAACTACGGCCCCTACGACCCGTCGCCGGTCTCCGCGGGCACGCAGCCCGACTGGTACATCGGCTTCGCGGACGGTGCGCTGCGCCTCGTGCCCCCGCACTGGGAGTTCCTGCTCTTCGGCTACACGGTGTCGATGAACATCCTCGCCCCGATCGCGGTGCTGGTCGTCTTCATCCTCGCCGTCATGCTCTACCCGTTCATCGAGGCCTGGGTCACCGGCGACAAGCGCGAGCACCACATCCTGGACCGCCCCCGCAACGCGCCGACCCGTACCGCCATCGGCGCTGCCGGCATCGTCCTCTACGCGGCCCTCTGGGCGGCGGCGAGCTCGGACATCATGGCCACGCACTTCCACGTGTCGCTCAACGCGGTGATCCACGTGATGCAGGCCACGCTGGTCCTCGGCCCGTTCGTGGCCTTCATGGTGACGAAGAGGATCTGCCTCGCGCTGCAGAAGAAGGACCGCGAGATCGCCCTCCACGGCTACGAGACCGGACGCATCGTCCGCCTCCCCGGTGGCGAGTACATCGAGGTGCACGAGCAGCTCGACGAGTACGAGCGCTGGAAGCTGCTCGAGTTCCACGAGTACGAGCCGCTCAAGGTCCGTCCCAACGCCCACGGCCGCATCACGGCCACGCAGCGCTTCCGCGCCTCGGTGTCGTCGTTCTTCTTCGAGGACCGCATCGCCCCCGTGCGTCCCTCCGAACTGGAGGCGTCGCACCACCACTCGGAGCAGCGCGAGCTGCACTAGTCCGACGGTCCCCGAAGGCCCCGCCGCTCCCCCGTGGAGCGGCGGGGCCTTCGTCGTGCTGCCGGCACCTGACGCCCCGAGCCGCTCCCCCTCGACGGGCGTCCGTCCGTGCGAGTGCGTCGGCTGTCGGCGCACCACGGCTGGCGCACCACGGGTACGGCAGGCCTCCACGCGCGGCTGCGCGAGGCACGGCTGGGCACTCCTACCGCCCCTCTCCTGCGGCACCAGGCGGCTGTAGGAACGTGCATCCCGTGGTCGCTCACCACGAGGCGTCGTCACGGTCGCGAAGTCGTCTGCGGATCGAGATCCCGACCGCCGTCCAGGCGCGCTGCTCGCGGCCCTCTGCCAGGTGTGGGCCGAGCCTCGACCACACGTAGACCGAACAGCTTCGACGGAACACGCGCGCGCCTCCGCGGCGTCCTCGTGCTGAGAGCTGCGGTGGCCGCTGAGCGGACGTCACGTGGCGCAGCTCGCGAGCGAGAGCGGGGCCGCGCTGAGTACGCGTCGATCCACGCCACCGGACCGGGGTCGCGCTGCCGAGTGCGGGCCGCGGGCCGCGGGCCACGGGCACGGGGCCGAGTAGGGCCCCCTGTCGCGCTGCGGGCCGTCGGCGTGGACTGCAGCCTGGACGAGCGCCAGCGCGAGCTCCGCGGTCACCGAGGACCGCCTCGGACGGGATGTCCCGGGCCAGCACGGCCGGCACCTTCAGCGTCCGTCGAGCAGCAGGTCGTCATGACGCTACTCGCGACGGCGACCTCGACCCGGGCCAGCGGCAGCGCCGGCGGCGGCGATCACGGACCGCGCCGTGGGGCCGTGCTGCCCTGCCTCCCACGGACGCCCGGGGCAAGCGACCACCGGACCCTTCAGCACCACACGTCGTCTACTGGTGGCGGGAAGAGACCATGCGGGTCGTGGGCACGCCAGCGCGGGCATGGCCGCCGCGGCGGCAACGACGAAGCGGGGTGCGGGTCCGAAGACCCGCACCCCGCTCGTGGACGACCGGCGTCAGTGCGCGAAGTTGCCGCGGTAGTACTCGTAGACCCAGCCGACCAGGGCGACCACGACGAGGGCAGCCGCGATGTAGGCGATCCACATGCCGATGGCGAGCCCCAGGAAGGCGAGGGCTGCACCACCGGACAGGAAGATGGGCCACCAGGACCACGGGCTGAAGTGCCCGAGCTCGGGGTCGCCGTCGTCGATGTTCGCGTCGAGACGGTCCTCGGGCAGCTCGCCACCCTGAGCCGCGTGGGACCGACCGAAGTAGAACGCGAGGAAGACCGACAGCAGGCCCGTGAGCAGGATCGCCACGGAACCGACCCACTCGACCCTGTCGACGTCGATGATGCTCCACAGCGTGTAGGCCGCGGCTGCGAGGAAGAAGAAGACCGCGAGGATCCAGAAGAGGATGGCGTTGGTTCTCATGGGGTCACTTCACCTCGTCCTGGGCGGCGTCGTACGTGGGGGCATCGGGCGCGTCCTTCGCCGGGCCGACGCCGACGGGCATGCCGGCCTCGGGGTGGTTCAGGTCGAAGGCGGGCGACTCGGAGCGGATCCGCGGGATCGACGTGAAGTTGTGGCGCGGGGGCGGGCAGGACGTCGCCCACTCGAGGGACCGGCTGTAGCCCCACGGGTCGTTGACCTCGACCTTGGGTGCACGACGCGCCGTGATGTACACGTTGTAGAGGAACGGCAGGATCGAGACGCCGAGGATCATGGCGCCGATGGTGCTGACCTGGTTCATCCACGTGAAGTGGTCCTCGGGCTGGTAGGTCGCGTACCGACGGGGCATGCCCATGACGCCGAGCCAGTGCTGCACGAGGAACGTCGTGTGGAAGCCCACGAAGAGCAGCCAGAAGTGGATCTTGCCGATCCGCTCGTTCAGCATCTTGCCGGTCCACTTGGGCCACCAGAAGTAGAAGCCCGAGAACATGGCGAACACGACGGTCCCGAAGACCACGTAGTGGAAGTGGGCCACGACGAAGTACGTGTCGGACACGTGGAAGTCGAGCGGCGGCGAGGCGAGGATGACGCCCGTGAGGCCGCCGAAGGTGAAGGTGATGAGGAAGCCGAGGGCCCAGAGCATGGGCGTCTCGAACGTCACCGATCCGCGCCACATCGTGCCGATCCAGTTGAAGATCTTCACACCGGTGGGCACCGCGATGAGCATCGTCATGAGCGAGAAGAACGGCAGGAGCACCGAGCCCGTGACGTACATGTGGTGCGCCCAGACGGTGATGGACAGCGCGGCGATGGAGATCGTCGCGTACACGAGCGTCTTGTACCCGAAGATCGGCTTGCGGCTGAAGACCGGGAACACCTCGGACACGATGCCGAAGAACGGCAGGGCGATGATGTAGACCTCGGGGTGGCCGAAGAACCAGAAGAGGTGCTGCCAGAGGATGGCACCGCCGTTCGCCGGGTTGAACACCTGCGCGTCGAAGACGCGGTCGAAGCCGAGGCCGAAGAGCGCCGCGGCGAGCACCGGGAAGGCCATGATCACGAGGATCGACGTGATGAGCGTGTTCCAGGTGAAGATCGGCATGCGCCACATCGTCATGCCGGGGGCGCGCATCGTGATGATCGTCGTGATGAAGTTCACCGATCCGAAGATCGTGCTGAAGCCGGTCAGCGCCAGGCCGAAGACCCAGAGGTTCCCGCCGAGTCCTGGTGAGAACGTCGTGTCGGACAGGGGCGCGTAGGCGAACCAACCGAAGGACGCCGCGCCCTGCGGGGTGAGGAAGCCACCCACGGCGATGAGGCCACCGAAGAAGTACAGCCAGAACGAGAAGGCGTTGAGGCGCGGGAAGGCGACGTCGGGGGCACCGATCTGCAGCGGCATGAGCGCGTTCGCGAAGCCCGAGAAGAGCGGCGTCGCGAACAGCAGCAGCATGATCGTGCCGTGCATGGTGAAGAGCTGGTTGTACTGCTCCTTCGTCTCGACGATGTCGAGGCCCGGCGCGAACAGCTGCGCACGGATCACGAGCGCCATGACCCCGCCGAGGCAGAAGAACATGAACGACGAGATCAGGTACATGTACCCGATGGTCTTGTGGTCGGTCGACGTGATCCAGTTCACGACGACGTTGCCCTTGCGGCCCACCTTCGAGGCGCCGAAGTCCGGACCGGACGACGGTGCCCCGCTCGTGGGACGGGTGGCGGTGGCTGAGCTCATCGAACGCTGCCCTTACTTCTCGGAGTCTTCGGTGCCGGCGGCGACGGGCGCCTCGTTGTTCGGCTGGTTGGTGTTGGTGTTGTACTCCTCGCCGAGCACGCCGACGTTGCCCTGCGCCTCGAGCGTGTCGAGGTAGTCCTCGTACTCGCCCTCGGACACGACCTTGACGTCGAAGAGCATGAGCGAGTGGTACTCGCCGCAGAGCTCGGCGCACTTGCCGCGGAAGGTGCCCTCCTTCTCGGGCGTGAAGTACATGTAGTTCGTCTTGCCGGGGATCGTGTCCTTCTTGTAGAGGAAGTCGACGACCCAGAAGGAGTGCGCCACGTCGCGCGAGTGCAGGTCGATCTCGACGCTCTTGCCGACGGGCAGGTACAGCACCGGCAGCTGGCTCTCGTCGATGTTGCCGCCCTCGAGCTCCTGCGCCTGGATGCCCTGGTAGTAGACCGAGTCGTCCTCGTCCTGCTGGTCGATGTAGTTGAAGTCCCAGGCCCAGCGCTTGCCGTACACGTCGATCTTGACGTCGGGGCTGGCCGTGGGCTCCTCGATGGCGGCCTGGTCACGGGCCGTGAAGGCGAAGAAGCCGAGGACGAGGATCAGCGGCACGACCGTGTAGAAGATCTCGATCGGCATGTTGTACCGCAGCTGGACCGGCAGGCCGGTCTGGCCCTTGCGGCGGCGGTAGGCGACGCTCACCCAGATGATGAGGCCCCACACGATGAGGCCGACGACGAGCAGCACGATCCAGGAGGTCACCCAGAGGCCGATGACGCGGTCGACGTGGTTCGTCGTCCCGGGCTCCGTGGGGAGGAAGCCTTGCATCTGGGCCTGCGAGCAGCCCGCCAGGACCAAGGCCAGGACGGCGGCCACGGGTGTGGCTGCCCAACGGAGACGGCGGTTTCGGCGCACAGTTACCTCTCGGATGACACGGGAGCATGTTCTGTTCCCAGACTCGCTGGGGACATGCCTAGCCTACTCGCAGGTCGACGGGGCGACTGCACGCCCCGCCCGAAGTCTCTCGACGCCGCGAGACGACCCGCCCGCCACGACGACGGGGGGACCACCGTGCGGTGGTCCCCCCGTCGGAACGGCGTGCGGCGCGGCTCAGTGGAAGCTGTCGCCGCAGGCGCAGCTGCCCTGCGCGTTCGGGTTGTCGATGGTGAAGCCCTGCTTCTGGATGGTGTCCTCGAAGTCGATCGAGGCCCCGTCCAGGTAGGGGACGCTCATCTTGTCGACGACGACCTCGACGCCCTCGAAGTCGACGGTCGCGTCGGCGTCGAGCAGGCGCTCGTCGAAGTACAGCTGGTAGATCAGGCCCGAGCAGCCCCCGGGCTGGACGGCGACCCGCAGTCGCAGGTCGTCGCGGCCCTCCTGCGTGAGCAGGCTGCGGACCTTGTCCGCGGCGGCGTCGGTGAGCAGCACGCCGTGCGCGGGCGCCTCGGCGATGGCGCCCTGGGCGGGTGCGGTGACGGTGTCGGTCATGGTGCCTCCTTCGGACGGGGTGCCGGTCCCGCGGGACCGCTCCCCCAGTGTAAGCAGCGTGCCCGCGCGGGTGTTCCCGCGCAGGCACGTCGACAGGCGATCCGGAGGCGTCAGTCGCGTCCGGTGCGCGGCCGCGCGTCGAGGCGGGCCAACAGGAGGGCCTCGCTGAGCACGGCCCGGCGGAGGACGCCGAGGTGCTGCGACTCGTTCGGGCTGTGCGCGCGCGTGTCGGGGTCCTCGACCCCGGTGACGAGGATCTGTGCCTCGGGGAACGTCTCGACGAGGTCGGCGACGAAGGGGATCGACCCGCCGATGCCGGTCTGCACGGGCGCCGTGCCCCAGGCCTCGGTCATGGCCGCGGTCGCCTCCGCGACCGCCCAGCCGCTCGTGTCCACGAGGAACGGGTCGCCCAGGTCGACCTCGGTGATCTCGACGTGCGCACCGAACGGCGCGTGCGCGTGCAGGTGCGCCTCGAGGGCGGCGTGGGCGGACGCGGCCGTCTGCCCGGGTGCCACCCGCGCGCTGATCCGCACCGACACCTCCGGCAGCAGCGTGTTGGAGGCCTCGGTGACCGCCGGGGCGTCGATGCCGGTGACCGTGACCGTGGGCTGCGACCAGGTGCGGCTGAGCAGCGGACCGTGCCCGATCGGCTCGACGCCGTCCAGCAGCCCCGCCTCGTCCCTGAACTGCTCCTCCGAGCGCTCGGGGTGGTCGGCGTCGCGGCTCGTCATGCCCTCGACCGCGACCGAGCCGTCGGGACCGTGCAGCGTGGCGAGCAGCCGGATCGCGGCCAGCATCGCGTCCGGGGCGGCGCCGCCCAGCATGCCCGAGTGGGACGCGTGCGCGAGCGTGCGGACCGTGAGCCGGAAGGTCACGTTGCCGCGCAGGGAGACCGTGATCGCCGGGACCGTCGTGCTCCAGTTGTCGCTGTCGGCCACGACGATGACGTCCGCGGCGAGGTCGTCCCGGTGCTGCTGCAGGAACGACGCGAACGACTTCGAGCCGAACTCCTCTTCACCCTCGACGAAGAGCGAGACGCCGACGCCCAGGTCGTCGCCGAGCACCTCGCGGACGGCCCGCAGCGCCGCGACGTGCGAGACGACGCCCGCCTTGTCGTCCGAGGCGCCCCGGCCGTACAGCCGGTCCCCGCGCACCGTGGGCTCGAAGGGGGGCGTCTCCCAGGCCGAGTCGGGACCGGGGGGCTGCACGTCGTGGTGCGCGTACAGCAGCACCGTGGGGGCGCCCGGAGCCGCGGGCCGGGACGCGAGGACCGCCGGCTGCCCCTGGGGCCCGCCCTCGGCCACCGGTGCACTGCTGATCCGGACCGTCTCGAAGAGCCCGGTGGACTCGACCAGCGCGGCCACGGCCTCGGCGCTCGTCCGCACGTGCGCGGGGTCGAAGGCGTCCCAGGAGACGGAGGGGACGCGCACGAGGGCCGAGAGGTCGGCGACCGTCGCGGCGAAGCCGTCCTGGACCGCGGCCGCGAGTCGGCTGGCAGTGTCGGGGTCGAGCGGGCTCACGGGATGTGCGGAGTCGGTCATGCAGGTAATCTTAGGAACTCGAACGAACCCGAGGATCACCGTGGCCAAGGCACCGAGCAACACCCAGGGCGTCGAGACCGGCGCCCACGACGAGACGACGACGACCGGCAAGGGCCGCCCCACGCCGACGCGGCGCGAGCGCGAGGCCGCCAACCGGCGCCCGCTCGTGGCGACCGGCAAGGAGGCGCAGAAAGAGCAGCGCGCCCGCATGGCGGAGGCCCGCGACCGCGCGCGCGTCGGCCTGGCGGCCGGCGAGGAGAAGTACCTGCCCGCCCGCGACAAGGGGCCGCAGAGGCGCTACGTGCGCGACTTCGTCGACGCGCGCTACAGCATCGGCGAGATCATGATCCCCGTCATGTTCGTCGTCATCATCCTGACGTTCTTCCGCGACCCGACGGCGCAGGCGGTCACGCTGCTCGCCCTGTGGGGCTTCTTCGCCCTCGCCATCGTCGACAGCGTCGTCGTGGGCCGCCAGGTGACGAAGCGCGTCGCCGCACGCTTCGGCGAGCCCGAGAAGGGCCTCAAGTGGTACGCGGCGATGCGCGCGCTGCAGATGAAGCCCATGCGCCTGCCCAAGCCCCAGGTGAAGCGCGGTCAGTACCCCGAGTGACGCGGGCCGCACGCGCCGCGCACGGGAGAGGGCCCGTCGTCACGGACGACGGGCCCTCTGCCGTTCCCGACGGTGGCCCGCCCGGACGAGGGGGCGTCCGGGTCAGCGTCGGCGCAGGTGGGCCAGGCCGCGGTTGACCCGGCGCGCCCACAGCGGCCCCTCGTAGAGGAACGCGGTGTAGCCCTGCACGAGCGTGGCCCCGGCGGCCAGGCGTTCCGCGACGTCGGCCGCGGTCGTCACGCCGCCCACCGAGACGACGCACGTCTCGGGCGGCAGGACCTCGCGCAAGACGCGGAGCACCTCGAGCGCCCGGGCGGCGAGCGGGGCGCCGCTGAGGCCGCCCGCCCCGGCGGCCTGCACGACGCCCGGAGGCGTGACCAGCCCGTCACGGGAGAGCGTCGTGTTCGTGGCCACGACCCCGGCGAGGCCCAGGTCGACGACGAGGGCGGCGATCCTCCGCACCCCGTCGTCCTCGAGGTCGGGCGCGATCTTGACGAGCACGGGGGTGCCCCCGGCCGCGTCGCGCACGGCCGTGAGCAGCGGGGCCAGACGGTCGAGCTCCTGCAGGCCGCGCAGGCCCGGCGTGTTGGGCGAGCTCACGTTGACCGCGAGGTAGTCCGCGACGGGGGCGAGCAGCCGCGTGCTCTCGAGGTAGTCGTCGACGGCGTCGTCGACGTCGACGACCCGGCTCTTGCCGATGTTGACCCCGATGACGGGACGGTGCGGACGCCGCCGGGCGGCCTCCACCTCGCGACGCGCCGCGGCGGCGCCGTGGTTGTTGAAGCCCATCCGGTTGACCACCGCGAGGTCGTCGACGAGTCGGAAGAGGCGGGGGCGCTCGTTGCCCGGCTGGGGGCGCGCGGTCACCGTGCCCACCTCGACGTGGCCGAAGCCGAGGACGCCGAGGCCGGTGACGCCACGGGCGTCCTTGTCGAACCCGGCCGCCACTCCGAAGGGCGACGCGAACCGGAGGCCGAGCGCCTCCACCGCGAGCTCCGGCGCGGGGGCCGTCAGCCGCCGCGCGAGCGGGCCGAGGCCGACCGCCGGGACGCCGCGGATCACGCGGAACGCGAGGTGGTGGGCGTCCTCGGGGTCCAGACGGCGGAGGACCAGGTCGAAGAGGACCCTGTAGGGCGTCCTCACTCGTCGACCGCCCTCGCGCCGCGGGGCCGGTCCGCGTCCTCACGACGCAGCTGCCGCACCGCCGCCTCGAAGTCGTCCAGGGAGTCGAAGGCCTGGTAGACGCTGGCGAACCGGAGGTACGCGACCTCGTCGAGCTCGCGCAGCGGGGGCAGGATCGCCAGCCCGATGTCGTTCGCCTCGAGCTGCGACGCGCCGCTGGCCCGCACGCTCTCTTCCACGCGTTGCGCGAGCACGGCCAGGTCGCCGTCGGTCACCGGTCGGCCCTGACAGGCCTTCCGCACGCCCGAGATGATCTTGTCCCGGCTGAAGGGCTCGAGGACGCCGTTGCGCTTCACCACCGCGAGGCTGGCGGTCTCGGTCGTGCTGAAGCGACGACCGCAGTTCGGGCACTGGCGACGACGACGGATCGACGTCCCGTCGTCGCTCGTGCGGGAGTCGACGACGCGGGAGTCGGGGTGACGGCAGAAAGGACAGAACATGGTGCGCCCAGGCTACCGACCCCGACGGTCAGGGTCGGACGAGGCGGGCGCTCACGGCCTCGCCGTGCGCGGGCAGCTGCTCGGCCCGGGACAGCGCGACGAGACGGTCGGCGACCTCGGCGAGGGCCCCGTGCTCGTACCGGACGATCTGCTGCGGTCGGAGGAAGGTGTACGCGCCGAGCCCCGACGAGAAGCGCGACTGGCCGCTCGTCGGCAGCACATGGTTCGAGCCGGCGAGGTAGTCACCGAGGCTGACGGGCGTGGACGGTCCGACGAAGACCGCACCGGCGTTCGTGACGCGGGCGAGCACCCGGTCGTCGTCCGCGGTCTGGATCTCGAGGTGCTCGGGACCGTAGGCGTTGCTGAAGTCGACGGCCACGTCGAGGTCGTCGACGAGCACGAGGGCGGACTGGCGCCCGCCGAGGGCCGTGCGCACGCGCTCCGCGCTCAGCGTCCGGGGCACGAGGCGGTCGAGCTCGGCCCGCACCGCGTCGACGAGCTCGGCGGAGTCGGTGACGAGCACGGCGGCGGCGTCCTCGTCGTGCTCGGCCTGGCTGATGAGGTCGACGGCGACGAGGGTCGCGTCCGCCGTGCCGTCGGCGACGACGAGGATCTCCGTGGCACCGGCCACGGCGTCGATGCCGACGCGACCCCGCACGAGCTGCTTGGCCGCGGCCACGAAGTTGTTGCCCGGGCCCGTGATGATCTGCACGGGCTCGAGGTCGAGCTCGGGCACGCCGTAGGCGAGCGCGCCCACGGCGCCCGCTCCCCCGAGGGCGTAGACCTCGTCGACGCCGAGCAGGCCTGCGGCACCGAGGACGACGGGGTGCACCGCTCCCCCGTGCTCGGCCTGCGCCGGCGAGACGAGGGCGATGCTCGTCACCCCGGCGACCTGCGCGGGGACGACGTTCATGACGACGCTCGACGGGTAGACGGCCTTGCCGCCCGGCACGTACACGCCGGCGCGGGCGACGGGCTGCCAGCGCTGCTCGACGACCGCGCCCTCGGCGGGCCGGGTGACGGCAGGAGGCGGCACCTGCGCCCGGCTGGCCTCGGTCACCCTGGCGATCGACTCGACCAGGGCGGCGCGCACCTCGGGCTCCAGGGCGTCGACGGCGGCGGCGATCTCGTCGGCCGTCGCCCGGAAGGACGTGGGACGGACGCCGTCGAAGCGCTCGGCCTGGTCGGCGAGGGCGCTGAGCCCGCGCTCGCGCACGGCCGCCACGAGGCCCGCGGCGGCCTCGGTGGCGTGCGAGACGTCGGCCGCCGTGCGGGGCACGAGGGCGAGCAGGTCGGAGGGGCGAGGGCGCTGGCCGCGGAGGTCGGTCGTCTGGATCATGGCCGCCCCAGCCTAGTCCGGACCGGCCCCGTG
>Ga0265797_10000579_pt1 | contig 66555 bp, 54 predicted proteins | sample P2T30metagenome_FD_192433 | JGI IMG/M metagenome (GOLD analysis project Ga0265797, IMG submission 192433) | Plant litter microbial communities from East Loma Ridge, Irvine, California - P2 T30 | ecosystem: Environmental > Terrestrial > Plant litter > Unclassified | place: USA: California...
GATGGTCACCCACTCTAGTACTAGTCGCCCGGTTCAGTGCTTATGTATGGCAGAGCGGACGGGATGCCCAGTTCTCACTGACCTATGGTCGTATGTGAGAACACTTGATTATTAGATATACATAAGGCTCTACACTAATTGAATATCTTGCTTGGAGCGAGCCCACTCGACCAATCAACATGACTGTAACGCTAAGGGTTAGGGCTCAGGCTGCGTCTTTTTAGTTGCATTTCTAGAAGCCAAGCTCGGAACGCCGGACTCCCACTCTTCTACCACACAAGGATGAGTCTTTATATCTCGAGAACCAGTGCAAGTACGTCTCTGCTTATCTCACGGCAAACAGGAAACATTTCGATCTGATGGACCTGCGGATATCAGCGAGAAGATCCATACGGACTGCATTGCGTACAGTAGTCGCCCACGTATCTCTCACGCCAGCAACATGGGACACAAGACAAAATGTTTCCGTCGCTTTGGGATTAATCGCCTTGATTGTACAGTCCTACGCGAAATTAATGGCGGATCTGCCAATTGAGGACATCACGAGCACCGGTGATAGCAAGAGAGTAAAGGACGAGATGCTAGACCGTGGTTGCTGGACATGATATGAGACACCACAATACTCATGGATAAGCGCTAGAACAATCTAGCCACGTGCTGGTATCAGGTTGAGCTCTGTATCCTGGGTTGCTAGACTGCAAATGGTAAGCTACTTCAGTACTATACCTGAAGGGTCACAAGATGAACCAGACTTCTTCGCACCCGATAGCGCCACGCCTGATCTGGCCACACCTTGTCTCGAACTTCAACCCCATGTACCAGACCAGAAAACTTGGGTTAGTGCTGGAGTATCTCTTCCCCGCATGCGCGTAGGTTTCCACCCATTGAACATGCGATACTACTACTGCCTTCCTGACAGTTGCAGAGGCCGTTGACGGACAGCTTGGCAACGATGTCTCAAGAACAATCCAGAACTTGGCCTAGTGACTGGTCTCGATTGGACAGACCAGAAGAACACCACTCGCTTAGGAGAACCTACGCTTCTTCGTCCGTGAGCTGGTCTGGCGAACCCCAGATCCTTCAGACTGGTCATCTCTCCGGGAACAAGTAAACTAGGACGGCTTTGGGCGACGTTGGGAGTAGCCTGTCCCTATGTGTTGGCGCTACAATGTTGACATTTTGTCAAGCAGTTAGCACGTGTAGCATCCACGTGGATCTCCAGAATTGCTGTCGCTAGCTTCAGCCCCGTACCATTGACATGACTGCCAAACGGACACGCCGACTGCGACCGGATCTTGGAGGGACTTGCTCGATATTTCTTTCGCAGCTGTGGCTTGTTGTTCGGTAGCAATGTCCAGACCAGCCTAGGCCTGAGTGCTGGAACACAGCCTCCACGAACGCGAACCACAGAATGTCAGGATATCATGATACTCACCATGAAGCGAACCTCTGTCATGATACATAAAGCACCGCTTGAACCCATTCAACCTCCCTCTACATCCATCAATCAATCGTCCCCATTCAACAGAACACTTCCAAACAACGAGCATTCCGTATTCCTCATCCCGTTAACATGCACTTCATCTCGCTCTTCGCCTGGACATTGGCCACCGTCGCCGCCAGCCCAGTCCCTGAGGCAGAGGGAGGACTCGAGGCACGCGCGACGCCCGTCTGTGGAGCCAACAACAAAGCCTACAAGATCTTGAAAGACTCTGGAGCCCGCGGTTCGATCTATTGCAACGACGTGTTGAAACTCACGACCAGCACCACCTACACGGTCGCCAGAAAGGCCACAGTGTAAGTGACAAGGAATCGCAAAGTCGCCACACTCCTGACCAAAACATCTAGGACTTCGTACGAAATCGTTCCGAGCGTCACAGGCACTTGTCTTCTAGAGCATGGCGATGGCGACGATAGTGAATATGTCGACGATGGTGGCGATTCATCTGCACCTACGCCAGAAGGCAAGCGTGACGAAGAGTCGCTGGAAAAGCGCCAGAATTTGGCCGGTATCGCTGCTGGCTCAATCACCGCCGGATGTCGCTGTCTGAGCTTGCGTCCGAGGACGGTGACTGCGACCATTACACCTGAACCAAAGGTACGTTTGCCCAATGGCACTTCTCTGCAAGTTGAGAGCAGACGACTGACCGTTCATGTTTGGCTTTAGGTGGTCCGCACTAAGATCACTGCGGGGACGACTTGCACTCCATATGGTATTCCACTGTGAATTCGAGCATGGAGCCTTCTTGACAGGTTGATTTGCAGAGTACACAGATTCGCTGAGCATCGGGTGATTGTCGTTGTTGTTTGTGGGAGTATGCAGCAGAAAACAAACGTTTCAAAAGATTGCTTGCCATGGCCCGAATCAGATATCGTGACTTGTGGGTTACTCAAAAGTTTGCAGTACTGCGAATTAAACTTAGCTCGATGAATTGAACTGAGGTTCCTCGCATGAGATGATCATAACTCCTGGTTGACGCAATTACGTAATCATGGTTGATTATTGGTCGTTGATAGCGACATGAAGCCTATTCGTACATTTTCCATGATCAACATGACTGTGTCATAGAGTCAGAGACACCGGGACCAGAAACCAGATGCAATTTTTAGTGGCATGGTATACATTAGCATCTATTGAAAAGGAACTTGGCCCGTGAAACAGTGCAGACAGACCCTGCAAAGCAACGCCAAGAATATCTATTCAAACCGATCCGACGGGACTTCAGGTCAGTTTTTAATCTAAGAACAAAGGCAATCAAAACAACAAGATGAACGTCGAGATCCGGAAATCCGACATCGAAGGTGCCGGCCGCGGCCTCTTCGCAACGAAAGGCTTCAAACCGGGCGAAGTCGTACACACCATCGCCCGCCCCTCGGTTGCCGAATTAGACACCGAGCGCCTGCAAGACTCTTGCGCCTGGTGTTTCCACAGAGGTCCCTCGGAAGCCGAGCGCCAACAAGCAGCAGCATTGGGCCTCCCGGACGTCCATGTCGATACCAAAGCCTGCACTGGATGCCGGAAAGTCAGATATTGCACCAAGGCTTGCCAGGCGAAAGCGTGGAAGCGCGAGCACAAGTTCGAGTGTAAAATCATTTCGGTTCCTGGACGGCCGGATCTTCCTCATGGCGTGAGGGCTGCTATTAAGCTGTTGGGAAGGCTGCAGGCTGATCCTGAGGGTAAGGATGAGGGGCTTCTCGATATTCTGCAGTTTAAACCGGCTGTGGATGGCAAGGCTTTGGAGTGGATCAAGGAGCATCAGGAACAGAGATGGGAGGACTTTAATATGCTTGCTTATGGCTCTTGGAAGTACTGTGGCGAGCCTACGCATGAGAAGATCGATTTCCAATCGGTGTGCAGAGCATTCTTTTTCAATGTGAGTTTACGACTGAGGCGAACGCCACCAAGACCACATCTCTAATCGTTTTTCAGGTAAACTGCAACACCATCTCGCTCACCAGCGCCCTCGACGACATCTCCCTTGGTCTCGGCTTCGATAACATCGTCTGCAGCGCCAACCACTCCTGCGAGCCCAACCTCGTCGTCTTCTTCAACCAACCCCAACTCGTCCTCCGCGCTCTGAAACCCATCCGCAAGGGCGACGAGCTCTTCATCAAATACGTCGACACCACCAACCCTTTCAGCGTGCGCCAAGCGGAACTCAGCAAGCAGTACCTCTTCAGCTGCCGCTGCCCCAAATGCCGCAAAGGAGCCACCCACGCCGAAGACCTCCTGCTCAAGCCCGCCGACGAGCTCAAACCCGAGTTCGTCACCGTGGCCGACAACCTCGTCAAGCGCCACGAAAAACAACTCCCCAACTTCTTCATCCCCGCCACTCCCGCCGAAGCCCAACGCCGCGTCTCCGCCATCCAAGCCGAAGCCTTCGCCGTCTCCGGCACGACCTTCGATTACCAGAAGGGTAACAGCGGCGCCAGCCTAGACGAGGTCAAAGACGCGCTGAAACTCTGCCTCAATTCCGGCATGTGGTCCTACACGCGGCAACCGGTGCCGCACCTTCTGCGCCAGCTGCTGGTGCACTACATGTCTACCGGCGAGGTCTATCGGGCGTGGCGCATCGGGGCCAAGAAGCATTTCGAATGCGCGCCCGTCCTTTTCCCGCAGTCCTTCTACCCAGACCGTGTGATCGATTGTTGGATGATGGCCAACGTGACCAAGTCGCTGTGTGACAACCCGGCCACGCGAGAGATTTATGTCGAGACTAAGAAGGGCGGGTTAGACTTGCAGATTGTGTTCTTGGGCTTCATGCTGGAATTGTATGATAACATGGGCAAGAGCTATGGGTGGGAATCGCCTTTCGGCCGGGTCGTGGGCGCTGCCTACAAGCAGGTCATGTCGAGCGTGCCGCATTCGGAGGAGAAGATCAGGGAGGATGTCAAGGCGACTTGGCCGAAGCTGGAGGCTGTGGCAAAGAGTGTGGATGTGTTGATGATGTGAAGAAGTATTGGCGGTGTGCGCGAATATGAGATGATGACGTAAACGAGATGGTGCCATTGACTGCGGTAGCATGGTAAAAGATAGACTGTTCAACAGTTACTAAGATGTGATTTTAGCCACGACCTGCACTGGTCTGCAAAGTCAATGAGAAACTGCACAGCTCTCGCGGGAGCTGGCAAACGTAGGTATTTGGGTATCATCCTGCAAATCTTCTCCAAAATAAAACGCCGCAAAATAAAGTGGGAAAACACATGGTCAGCGCCAGGCTAGGCGCAAATTACACCACAGGCGGCCCATCGAACTCATACACGGGGCCTCTTTTGCTCAGCACCGTTGCCAGAGCTGGGATGACTTCTGCCTGGAAAGGCGCAAACGGCACTCTCTCGCCATCGATTGCGATGAAGCCCTCCTTTTCTTCGCCCTTTCCGCCGAGCCAGCGTCCGAGCTTCGCTTTTAGACCTTTGCCCTGGTTTCCTGGCGCCATTCGCGGCGTGATACGATATCCGGTCACTTTGCGGTAGTTGACTTCAGGAAAATTCATGATGGTACCATGTTCGACGCTGGTGAGCATTTTTATCGACGTGAGTAGAGGAACGAGGCCGTCGATGGTGACAAGATCCATGAGGCCATCACTTGGTAGGGCCGCAGGGAAGAAATTCGTGTCCGGGCTCATGTAGGCCATGTTGCCTGTGTAGAAGTTTCCTAATGTTGGGAGGTCGTGTGTCTGGAATGTTGAGGGCAGAGGATCAGTGACTGTACCGTGTCGAAGAGTCGGGATGGAGTCGTTCTCAGTAGTCGAAGGCGCGGGTACTGCAGTTTCCGAGTCCGATTCCTCGCCTTGTGAGAGCTTTTTGGCTGTTGCAGCCACATGCTCCTCGAGGAATCGACGGTGGTCTTCTTGAATGGCGCGCTTGTCTTCCGTCTCCAAGGCGTAGCTGAGTTCGGCAGGGTATACAGTCTGTCCAAGCAACCTCACCAACAACCCCCACGTGAAACGCAAAGGACCCATCCAACGAAGACTCTCCGTGCCGAGATCGCTTTCCGCGATAATTCCCACAGCCTGTGACAAGAAGCTGTAGTACCGCTCGCTTCCTTGCGTGATGGCAACCAGATCCAACGGCGTCCTGACACCCTTGATAATCGCCACAGCAGCAAGCGAAGGCGAATCAGTACCCGTCAAGTTCAAACTCATAGCATTGCCTGACCCGCACGGCAATTGCACAACAGCGACCTGCTTCAAAGCCCTCTTCGCATCCTTCTGCTTTGCCAGCCCGTTGAAGACTTCGTGCGGTAATCCATCGCCGCTAGCACAAGCAATAACATCGAAGGCATCCACATCGATCTTCTCCGCGATCTCAATCGCATGTCCGCGGTAAGCAGTCTTCTCCATGTCGACATCGCATTTGGCCGCTGCGAAGATCGGCTCAATCTCTCGTGTCCACAGCTTTTGGGCGTATCCCTGACCTCCGAAAGGGTTGACCAACACTTTCACTCGTTTCCGCCTCTTGACGCCTCCGGGATAAGAGCGATCAAGCAGCGCTTCCACCCAGGCAGTCGCATGCGCGTGCGCGCTCTTGTCCGGCAACGTGTAGTGCACATGTCCGACAGTGCAGCCTTTCTTCCCCGTCGGCTGCGCATACTGCACGGTGATCTCAAAGTCTTTCAGCTCGGCCCAGAGCACATTGTAGAAGGGAATGGCGCGCGTGGTTTTGGACGAGGTCGGGAGCAGGCCACAGCAATTGCGCGGTTCGCGGCGGTGGGCGAGGCCTTCGTCCAGAACGATCAGAGCGTCGGTCGCGAGGGTCAGGGTGGCATTGCGATCGACGGTGAGGACTGCTTGGAGGTTTTGTGCTGCCTCGTCTGAGCCGTTTGGGTCATCGAATGGGTTTGGCTCAGTCGGTGTCGGATCTGGGATTGCAGCGGTGGTGGACATTGCGCTGAGTGAGTGAAGCGCAATGTAGGGCGAGATATATGAGATGCTGAAATATGTGCGTGTCAGAGTAAGGAAGACGACACACAGGACAGAAGAAGATTGTCCTGCTTACGTCCACGGTCTTTTCCGGCGGTACGAGCGACGCGCAATATGAAACCCAAACGAGCAAGGTCCCCGTGCACAGTGCACAGGTGGAGGAGCCGTGGGGGGCATGGCGATCTGGTTCTCATAAGGCAGCTAGTTAAGAAAGACTAACTCAAATATCCCACGTGCATACAAAAAGCATCACATGGACTTTGCTTTCATCGCTCTATACACTGTCTAAGCTACATAGTAGCTTGGTCAAGGCTTGATTGACGCCTCTTCTTCTGCAGCTTCCTGCCACTGCCTCCCATGCTCCCAGATCTTGGCCTTGATCTCGATCTAGACCTCATCCGGCCCTGATTCTGCAAACTGACCGGCGGCAGTCCATTTTGTTTCTCAGCTGGCGGTGAAGCCGGCGGTGCTGCTGCTGCAGGTAGAGAGCCCGGCTTCAGGATCTCAAACCCTGTGCCGTGGCCTCGAATTACTTGTGAGCCTCTTCGTTCTTTCTCAAAAGATTGCCGGACTACTGTTTGCTCCGTTTGCTCCCCTTTGCTACTTGGTGGTGCTTTGACGGGCGATATCAGTATTGAGCTGTGTGGTGTTGTGAGTACTTGCACGCTAGGTCGGGCGACTTCTGTAACCTGCTCCCCTTTCGATACGGATGACTGCGAAATTGCTGGGAGATGCGGCGATGGTGCAGTCTGCACGAATTGCGCGAACGGCGTGACGTCTGGGATGCTAGATCGCCGTACTGCAGCAGGAAGAGCGGCGACTTTCGGAGGCGAAGGGCCACCCTTTGGAGACGATGGTGTTGATGCCGCCTTTGGTTTGATCCCGAAGTATCCCAAATCGTCGGAGCCCGAAGAGGTGATGCCGTCACTCGCATAGCCTTGGAAATCCATGCTCTTTGTCGGCTTCCTCGTCCTTGGAGTCAGCTGTCCGGTCTCTGCAGCCTGCGATTGCCGATGGCTGTTCAGCAGTTCGAAATCTGCAGAACGGTGGAGTGGTCGAGCGCGTGGCTTCTGGCTTAGGAGTCTCGGCGCCGCTGACGATATTGGACCTGAGCCACTGCTGCTGCCACTGCTAGACTGTGTATAGGACTCGCTGCTGCTTCCACCGTGGCGAGCCTCCGGGTTGAGATATGTAGAGGCACGATGAACAGTCTCGATGCCTTCAAATGTCTGCACGGACGACGTTTGTCGATGTAAAGACGGATTCCCGCTGTATTTGGCGAATGAAGGAGGAGGGTGTTTGCTTCTTGACGGTTTGGCCAGGCTTGCTTTCGGTACGCTATCGCGATCTGTAGGGCCAACTCCTGTCAAGGTCCCAGCAGATCGCTCTCGACTGGAATTCAAGTCTCCAGGCCTTCCAATGCCAATCGCTGAGTCCGAGGTCGCGCGACCGCGATTTAATGTTCTTGGCTGCTCTCCCCCCTGCGTCTGCCTCTCAACATCAGGCTCGGCAGTCTTCTTGGGCATGAAATCCCAGATTGAAGAGCCACTTGACCCGTTGCGAATGGTCGGCTCTGGTGTGTTGCCCCTGGACACCCACACACCCTCGACTTCAACACCCCTCTCCAGCGCTCTGATTCCAAAAAGAGCCTCGTCGGCTCGCGGCACCCCAGGGCCACGGCGCTTCTGGCTCATCTCACGGTGTAGGGCTTGTTCTTTGCGCTCCTTCTCGGCCACGACTGAGTATTTGCGCAATCGCCAGTGGGTGTGTGCTAGTTTTGCGCCGCCTAGACATATTGCGACGGCGATACTGCAGCCCAGGATCTGCGTGGGTTAGCAATGGCGAGGTCCAATATTCCAGCGCATGTACGTACAAACACCAGCTTCTGCCATAGTGCCCACCCGCTAAAGAATGCTTTTCCCATGATGGCGACTAACAGTGTGTCTCTGTTGTGGCAGTGCTAGTGCATGGCGTGGTTGACAATGTCTGAGGAAGGTGCGATCGAAGTCGCAGATGCTATGATCGGCCGCAAAGAACGTAGCGAAGAGCGTCACTAAGCATGATACCGAAGGCTCAATATTCGAATGGAGGTCCAGCTAATGTTTGGTATGCAGCCGAAGGAAGTTGAAGTACAGTGATTGTCAGGTGTCGCAAATCGAAATTGTAACGACCGGGAAGCCACGTGCTAGAGGGGTGACGTGCGTTGTCGTTGAAAAGGAGAGTGAGGTAGGTAGGCAGGTAAACTATCGCGCATCAAAGCAAACAGTGAACGGGAAAGCGCACTGCAAGGTATAGTCAGCGCCTCTTGAAGTGTCTACACCAACCATTGACACACACCCACACTCCTTTAGCGAGCGTGTATAACCCAAGCCCATTCCGAGCAGAAGCGGTGAAGGCAAATCCAATGCAACGAACGAGAACAGAGCCCGCACCCTTCGGACTCGCCGGGCGGGCAAAAGAATGCTCGGTAAGAGGACAAGAAAGAAGCGAGCGTGGATCCAAGTTCCTTACCAGCGGTTTTGTTGTTGATACCTAGCTATAAATGATCACACATGATCATTTGGGACTGCGGAGGGCGCGTGGACATTTACCGGCCGTTTGGAAGAGACGGCGAGCGGGCATGGCAGACCTTGCAGGCGGTGCGACGTGGACGTCCCGTCTTCGCGTTTCTGTCCTGCATGTCGTGGCCTGTTTTGGTGTCACGTCAAAAATGTGCGTGAGCAGGAACTGGTCTTTCGGTAGTGATCCTGATGATGCACTATGCGGCTCTTGCCTGGCTCCAAAACGTTGTGTACGCTTCAAAACACGCATTTGACCGCATGGCTGTGTTTCTGTGTAGTTGTACACAGTGAACTCGACCTTAAGGCTGTGAAGCGATGGTGCGACGTCCAAACAGAGACGGTCAGGCCAAGGGGTTTGGTGGCTGCTCTTAGCCGGTTTGAGGGCAAGCTGCAGATGCTTTTCAACACCTTGCATCGGATGTAATGTCAATCAGCCACGCGGTAGGTACCCGGTCGAGAATCAGGATCAAACATGTGGAATGCCGTGTGCAAAATACGTCCTGAACGAATTTCAACTCCGAGCTCCAGGCAGGCCAGAGCAGGTAATTTCAGAGAGGTTCTCTCTAAGTTTGCGTCGAACGTTTCATCTCCTCGGATTGTCAACGAAGCATCCCAATGGCCAGAGAAGTCAGAAGCGATCCGTTATCGGATATCGATGGCAAAATACTCGAAGTGTATTGAAAATGGGAATTTGGACTGAAGAGATAGATGGACGGCCTCTGTCGTCAGCTTCAAGAAATGCCAACCGATACTTCATTCAGAGCAATATTGGTGGAGTTACACGTGTCTCGACTGGCATGGTGTCCTTTTGATACCATAGTGAATTTTTGGACATCCCACTAGCGCCAGAGCTCCCGCAACCAATCAGATGATGTAAGTGAGGTTGTCAAGTTGTGAGTTGTCTTGAATTGGAAAAACGGTTTCCCTTGACCGTGGGGATTAGAGGCTCCCGTGATTGTCCATCCAGCTAGCAAAATATGTAGACTGCAACCGAGTATATCGAACAGAATCAAAGTAATAGCTGTTGATGGCAATCAGACAATGTGTGTGAGGCCGTGATACATTATGTTGTCAAAATGAGCAGACCTCGACCATGGAGGAAATCAACGGCTCCTACGATTCCCGAATCGTTGTTGTTCGCTCGTTGCCACAAGCTCGTAAGAGGTACAGATCTCGATCAAGTTAGTCAAAAAAAATAGTCGGAATTAGTTTCGATCCGTTGCCCCTTGTGAAGGCCCTCGAGGTTGTGGAATGATTCACACGCTCCTACGATCATGGAATCGTTGTGGTTTCCTCACTGCCAAAACTTGCTAATGAGATCACATTGCAGTTCAAAGTTCACTCCAAAAATTCAACAAATAAATCAGAAGTATAGCAGTATTAGTAGCTGAGAGTAGCATCAATTCAACACAAAAAAAATAAAGAAGTAGCTGAGAATGGTTTCGATCCATTGCCCTCCGGGTTATGAGCCCGGCGCGCTTCCGCTGCGCCACTCAGCTGTTGATTGATGACAAATTGGCAACCAATCTCTATATATACTACCAATTTCAATTTCTTGGACATTTCACAATCCCCGAATGGATCAAGCGAGGTCAAGGAAAAAGACGCAATCATCAACAGTTTGTACGAAACGCACTGGCAAGTGCCGTCGCCAATCGAGCCGCTGATCATCACCAAAGCGGACTTGGCTTCAAATCATGTCCATTTGCCGGCCAGCCACTCCACGTCATGAACTCAATCCTTTACCGACAACTTCTTGGCCTTCTCAAGATTAGGAATAATACCACGACTCCATCGGCACCAGATAGCCTGGCGAAAAACGTGACCGGTTTCGGACTCTCAAGCAAAGAAGTCCCTCCAGCCACCGACCTTGTAGCAATTCGGAGTATTCCCATGTAGGTCAACGTGCTCGGTCTTCCAAGTAAGAAACCAAGCGACTGCGCCATCAAACATCGACGCCGCCGGACTTAGATCTGACAATGCGAGCGCAGATCAGCATTGGTAAGCCCGTTGAAGGTGCAATCGTGGATGATTATTGATTGAGTTGAGGGCAAGACCCTCATTTACACGTGCGAGTGGAGCGCGCATCATGGGTTCGGCATGGACTACTTGGCATGAAACATCATTCTGAAGATCGCCTCTGCGCTCGGAGATAGGGTCCTGGCAAGCATGTAAGGTCCAAATGTCCGCTCCCGTTCCTGCATCTCTCTTCAGCTTTTATAAGACTTGGGTCTTGAACTTGTGCTAATTTCCTCGATACTCTATCCACTACCAACACTACAGCTTCGCCATCACGCAGTCTTACCAACATCATGAGAACCAGTCTCGCTTGGGCAGCAGCAGCCTCATTGCTTGCAAGCAGTGTTAGCGGTCTTGACCTGAAGGCCGAACATGCTGGTGGGGTATTCAATCGCGTCCACGGAGGACACTCATGTCCCGATGACGATGGCGTTATCAGCAATGGAACAGCGATTGGAGAAACGGTATCTCTCGGCAATGGTAATACTCTTGATTTTGTCATTGACGACTTGGAAAGACACAACTAACACACATAGAAACCGGCTACGTCTCTTACCCTCCAGAACATAAAGCAAAGGCTGCAGTGCTGTACCTGACGGACATCTTTGGCAACGCACTTGTCAACAACAAGCTGTAAGTGCAGAAAGCTCACGCGAACAACAAAACACACCACTCACTCTTCCTAGTCTCGCCGACAGCATCGCCAAAGCCGGCTACCTAGTCGTGATGCCCGACCTCTTCCGCGGCGAACCAGTCCCCGAAGACGCCCTCTCGGACCCAGCCTCAAACTACAGTCTGCCAGAGTGGCAACAACGCCATCCATTGGCCGAGATCGAGTCAATCATCGACACAACCATCAACTCTATCCACAGCACCTACAACATCACCAAGATCGGCTCCGTCGGATACTGCTTCGGCGGAAAATACGTCGCCCGCTACCTAGCAGAAGGCAAAGGCATCGAAGCCGGTTTCGCGGCTCACCCTTCCAACACGCAACCCGAGGAATGGGACGCCATCGCCTCACCCATCAGCATTGCGTTTGGAGATCTGGACCAGAGCAGCACGCCTGAGAACAGGTCGAACATTGAGGAGATTTTCTTCGGTGGCAACAAGACTTACCAGACTAGTTTGTTCTCGAACGCAGAGCACGGCTTTGCTGTCCGCACCAATCTGAGTGTTCCTCAGAAGGCTTTTGCGCAGGAGGGCGCTTACTTCCAGGCTGTGCGTTGGTTGGATGCTTGGGTCAAGGGTCAGATTTAAGGTGTCGAAAGTTGTTAGATAATGGACTAGTCACAGAGCGCATACATCAGTATCTTGTATTTGTGTGTGCTCACAATCTATTGGTCTCGAATGCGCTTAAGGACAAGATGTCTCGCACTTCTTTCTTCATATGCGCCGTCGACTCCGGCAGTGGTGAACAATATTTGATACAGAGACTACTGAAATATAGGAAGCAATTAATGCATGGAGTCCAGGTGCTGTCTATCGATGCAATTTACGATGCAACTTACCCCATAGCGCAGTGTTCGAGATTTTAATGCTGTGTTGGTGCCTTTGATATCACCAACTTCCTGTTGTCCAAGTCGTCGACTCGTTTTTCTGCTTTAACGTCAAAAAGGCGACAGCCAGCAACAATCATGTCCTAGACCTACTTTCATATTGTTCAACACTTAAAGCCGCCAGCGGTACTTATGGCTCACTCACCCACCCAATTAAATGATATGAATACTATCTCTTCTCGTAATATATATTGCCTACCTCTTCTTGTCTAACCCCAACCCTAACCCTCAAGATCGATCTCTACAACTCTTTCTACGATCAAGGATAACGACACCGCACTTCCATCAAATATCGAAACGGAGTGTAATCGTTCTCTTCGATTGATCCAGCCGACGACGATCTGCAACGATTGATCCCTAACGAAACCAAACAGCCTGAAACCCTCGCACAATAGACACACCGCAGTGATAAACAGCTCAACCCCTCACTTACATCACCATCTTAATAACATCATTTCGCAGGCGAGCACACCACATCTGCATGCCTTTGCATATGCCGTGGTACAAGGTAACGGATTGCATCACACAAGCGTACTGTAGAATGCTCATCGTCGAAGACAAGGTAAAGTAGACGAGGAAGCTCATCCCCCATTGCATCTCCTTTTTCCCCATCTTCCTTCCCCTCACACACACCTCCCAATCAAACAAACCCTCCCAACCACCAACAACATGTCCACCCCCAATGGCTCAACCGAGCAAGACCCCGTCCTGCGCTCCATCGCAAACACAAAAGCAACCTACAAACGCCTTGGCTCTTCCGGCCTGCGCGTCAGCGTCCCCATCTTCGGCGCCATGAGCTTCGGCGACCCAGCGTGGCAACCGTGGGTCATCGACGAAGAAAAGGCCCTGCCGCTGCTGAAAGCGGCCTACGACCGCGGCCTCAACACCTGGGACACGGCGAACGTGTATAGCAATGGCGTTAGTGAGGAGATCATCGGAAAGGCGATTAGGAAGTACGAGATCCCGCGGAACAAGATTGTGGTCTTGAGTAAATGTTATGGGTATGTGGGCGAGGAGCCGGGGGTGAGGGGGATTTTGTATGGGCAGGATATTGCGAAGAGTAAGGATTATGTTAATCGGGGTGGTGAGTTTTTTTTTCCCTTGGGTTTTTCATTTCGGGTTGTTTCGCGTTCACTGCAGAGTGTTCGGGGGTTCAGAGATCGAGGACCTGAACTTGATACTTACTCCTCCCAATATCAGGCCTCTCCCGCACCGCCATCTTCGAAGCAGTCAACGCCTCCCTCGCCCGCCTCCAACTCGAGCACCTCGACTTACTGCAAATCCACCGCTTCGACCCCGACACGCCGATCGAAGAGACAATGCTGGCACTCCACGACCTCGTGCGAGCCGGCAAAGTGCACTACATCGGCGCCAGCAGCATGTGGGCATGGCAGTTCTCGCTCCTCCAACACGCCGCCGAAAAAAACGGCTGGACGAAGTTCATCAGCATGCAGAACCACTACAACCTGCTCTACCGCGAGGAAGAGCGCGAGATGAACGCCTTCTGCAACGCGACGGGCGTGGGCCTGATCCCGTGGGCGCCGCTGAGTCGCGGGCATTTGGCGCGGCCGTTGGAGGCTTTTGGGTCTACGACGCGGAGCGAGGGGGAGAAGAAGAGTGGGGCGGAGCAGAGCGAAGCTGATCGCGAGATTGTCAAGCGCGTGCAGGAAATTGCTGACAAGAAGGGGTGGAAGATGAGCCATGTGGCGCTGGCGTGGATTAACCGAAGGGTTTCGTCGCCGATTATTGGGTTTAGTTCGGTGGAGAGGATGGATGAGGCGTTGAATGCTGGGGGGGAGGAGCTTAGTAAGGAGGAAGAGGAGTATCTGGAAGAACCTTACAAGCCGAAGGCGATTTCGGGGCACTCGTAGGGGAGTCTTCTTGGTTTGAGGAGCGAGTGTTATTGGGCTTCATCCTGGGTATCAATGCAATCAAGTCGTCGCGTCTAGTCTCGCCTCTGATCTCCTTATCACTCAAGCGTTGAATCCCAGGCCTTGAGATTCGAGATCTTCCCTCAGAGCGTTTCTGACTTCTTCCTCTCCCACGCCCAGTCGGACCCTTCCGACTCGGTCTCCATGCCTGCTTTCGAGTCCTACGATACCGGCTTCCGCCAACTCTACAGCGGCACTGCCCATGCCCATCACTCTGGCAGCCCTTTCGGGTTCTTTCTTTGCGGCTGGCCGTCCTCGCTTGGAAGGGGTCTGCGTTACTCCCAGCGCGCCCTCTTCGCCTTGCTGTGGTGGCGTGGCGTCCGGAGTGAGGAGGTATTGCTCGAGAGGCTTCGACTGTGACATCGTACTCATTCGCTTGGCTTCATCGACGATCTCTGCAAGAGTGGACTCTGTGATGCCGGTTCGTCGGAGGCGGGCTAGCAGTGCTGCGAGGAAGAGCTTGCTTGCCAAAGGTAATGAACGTAGGTATGCTGCCATGGGTGTGGAAGTGGCTTCAGTGATCGCACGCCTGATGGTAGCGATGTTAACGATGCCCTTTTTCTGCGCGAGACCGAGTGGAAGTGTCTTTTGTCTTGCTGGAGTTTTACTTGGAGTGTCGGGCGCGGTGTTCTCCTTTTCTTTCTCGGCATCCGCGCTCTCTTGCTCGGCGATCTCGACCGCACGACGACAAATATCAAGAGCGCGTCTTGCATCGCCGGAAACTGCGGCGACTTTTCGGCTGGCGAATTGTACAGCATCAGACTCTACGATCACCTGGCCGACACTTTCAAGTCGAGACTGGATGATGGCCATCAGTTGCGTGTGAGTGTAGCCGGGGAATGTGATGCGAGTAAGACCCAAACGCGAACTGATCTTGTTGCTAAGGGTCCGCTCTGGCAGATCCATGGTGTTTGCGACGGCTAAGACAATCAAGCGACTGTGCCGTAGCTGAGGCCAGTTGAAGAAATTGTACATAACGCCCTGATTCCGGGTGACAAGCTGGTCTAGCTCGTCCATTAGGACCACACAAGGTACGCGTCGAGGCGAAGGTGTGGTAAACTCCCTCTCCAAAAGCTCCAAAGCATGCGCTGAGCTGACTCGATCACCCTTTAACGCCTCCCACAACAGACTATATGACTGATGGGGATCCGTGACTTTCATGCCGTTGATCTCAACAAAGTAGAAGTCGTCAAGTTGCTCATCTGCAACAGCTCCTTGTAGTGACGCAACAACCTCCCTCACAGTGGCAGTCTTTCCAGTACCCGGCGTTCCAGAAATGTAAATGCATGCGCCTGTGCCTGCAGTGATTGCTGCTTCAAGATGTGATTGCACAGTATCGAATTCGGCCTCTCGGCAGGGTAATGCATGAGGTACAGCAGACACATGCAATGTGGATCGGGCAAGTTGGTACGGAGAAGCGTGTGTTGATCCAGGCGAGAGCATGCGTGTACCAAGCGGAGTGAATTCGAGTGGCTTCTTGGTGACAATACGTTTCTGCGTTGGTGTCATAAACTTCCTCGGTGTACCTTGCTTCGCCTTGGAAGGAGTCACAGTCTTCGATGTCATCTTGCGTCGTTTTCGGGGTGTTGCTGGATCGCCAACCACGCCTTCCTCATCAATGTCTTCCAAGCCATAGTCTTCCTCTTCACGTCTCTTTGTGGGCTTGCGTCTTCGCGTCTTGACAGTTTGACTTTCTACCAGTTCGCTCAGGCCGTCCATGTCCTCCTTTCTGCTCTTGAATACATCCTCCCAGATGAAGTCCTCGGTATAGGTGGCCGTCTTGATATTCGCACCTCTTCTGCAGACAAAAATCTTGCCGCTGTCTTTTGAGTTCTTCGCTACTTTTCCGCTCGGATAGAGGGACGTGAACTTGTCTTCGGACATGACCTTCGCCTTGCCGTTGATTGTAGTCAAAGGGTTGTCATCGAAGTTGGCGGTAATGTACAATTCGTTGGGCAGAAAATCGGTACGCTTGTTCTTGCCTCTGATCTCTTTTTCCGACGAGAACCACATCATCGTTGCCTTCTTTTGCATGACCATCTCGCCGTCGTCGTCTTCCAGCTCACCTTCGGAGAGGTCGTAGATGATTGCTACCCAGGCTTCGTTTCCGGCCGGTGCTTTAAGCAGGACTGTGTCGCCGATGTAACATTCGAAATCGCCCATGCGGGCACCAATGATCTTCTCTTTGCCATTGCTGGAAGAGTTTGCGCCAGCAGTGGACTCGTCGTGGGTGGCATGAATGAAGTCCCAAGGGTGGTCTTCTAAGCCGAGCTCATCGTCGGAGTCTTCTCGCAGAACACTACCTCCGGACAGGTAATGTCTCGCCTTCTCAATATTGGTACGCTTCCGTTTTGGAGGCATTGTTTGTTGCCAGTGTGTGTGGTAGAAAATCGTGGTCTCGTCTGCGTTTGCGGAAGACGCGACAAGCTTGACGCGCTGCGGCGCGCGCGACTTCGTGTTTCCGTGAAATTGGTGTTTTCAGCCCGCGGTGTACAGTACAGTGACTCCTCCTTGTGGAACGAACATGAACATGCCAACGAGAGGGAATGCTATGACTCTCAACGGATCGCGCCTCTTTTACGTGCGACTTTCACTGAAGCGTCCAGTCGCTTTCAATGGCGAGAAGGTCTGATCTGCTGGCAATCTTGGATGTGTCGTTCGGCCATGGTGGCCAAGGTGCGAATGCAGCGCCGACCTACCTAGGTGGTAGGTCGACGAAGATGACTTTGGACGATGACTACCTATGTGTTAGGTGTTGAGACGCGAATGAGCACGGCATACCTACATGTGAATGGGCACTTCTATGTTGACTGTTGAGACAGAGAAAAAGTGAAGAAAATAAATACGGCCTTGTTCTTGCCTTCTTTGAGGTGGTAGCAGCGCATCACGCGGTCGTCGCTCTTTCCATGTCTTCACTTCCAGTCAAAAACGAGTCTTCAGTCAACAACACCTTCTCGTCCCTCTCACATCCACCAGCCTGCCCACTCACCCATCGAACAAGCAGACCAGCATGGACGACGACTACGAGAAAACGAATGCTCGAGAGTGGGACCTCAACCACAAAGGACCATCCAACGCACGCAAACATGGCCAACCTCAGACCACAACTCCAGCTTCCCAGCGACCGACGGCCAGCACCCACATCCAACCAGCCCAGCCAAGTCCAGCCAAGGGATGGCCGGCTCAACAAAAGGATCTCACTGGTCGTCGCACAAATGCCCGTGAACGTCGCCCACGACCTACAAATGAGTCTGCGTGGACAGTTGCTGAAGGCGTGAGGGCGCGCGAGCAGGCGGGCGACGATGTTCCTCTCCTAATTGAGAATGCAGACAATGCTGCTGAGGCCGCCTGGCGCCGTCATGAACGCCCTGTGGAATCGATACTTGTCCCTCCCGAGCTCGCCTGGAGTGACCAGCATCATGAAAACATCGCCAAGAAGTATGGCACGTTCGTCACCAGCGAAGGAGGAAGTGCTGGCCATGGAGGCATCCGGTTCGGAATCTGGGGCGAAGCATCGGCGGTCAAGCATACGAGACAGGAGATCCATGACTGGATCAAGCGCGAGGCGCCCTCCAAGCATACGCTCGGAACGAACGCCTTCTCAAAGCAACGATCTCTTCTCCCTCGGCAACGCCAATCGGCAGAGAAGAAGTGGATCCAGGAAGTCCGCCGGCAAAGATATAGGCAAAGTCCTCCTGTACACATTGAACCCTGGATTTCCTCACGACGTGACATATGTACTGACTTTACATGTAGTTAGGTACTCCATTTGATGCCATTGGATCGTTCCACTGGCCGATGAAGGATTACCAGCCCAATGAGGTACTGGGCAACAGCTACGAGGCACTCGACATCATCCGTATGGGGTGCTCTTGTTACATCATCTTCAGTCCTCCGGATTCCAGATTCCATGTCTTGGGCGAGGATACGAACGTCAAAACAGCTTTGATACGCATTCGCAAAGCCTACTTTCAGATTGCGGCACGCCAGATCGCTCCTGTCCGGAAATACATTCTCGACTTTGGCAACGCGCAAGATGAGATTCACAGCCATGTGACCTTGGAGGACTACCAACGCATCAAACGCATCGATTCGGTAGCTTCCACCATACCAGGGCATACGGGAAAATCGCCCAGGAGCCAAGGAAAAGTCGTATCAAGGTCCACCAAACAGCAGCTGGTTGAGACAAGCATGTACGACGTCAAGATTGCTGGCAAGACTATCATGCTCATGATTTCCAAACTGCACTATTACCGCGGCCACCTGAGGCTTCGCATCCGTCTCGGCACGTTTCTGGCCACGCACTACAAGATAAGCTCGAACGAAGACTACCCGCTCGACGACTTCAACGAGATGATCAAGCAATCGCAGTTCGCAGGCGAGGTCACACCGGAGTAAGTACTGGCTTGGCGTATCAACATTGTGCAACGTCGCTAATGCGATTCCAGACTGGGAAAGCAGTACTGCGAAAAGAACGCCTTGAAGACCCTCCAATCTGCAAATTCCTTGCTAGACCCGCGTAGCAACACAGACTACGAACTATCAGATGTCAAGCCAATCTACACTGCCGTCTTCACATTCGCAGACAAGCCCGGAGACATTCGCCTGGAAATCTCATGGCACGAAGTCGAAGACAGCCCCGACTCGAACAGAAGCGAGCTCGTCGAGCTGTCCAGAACCTGGACCCGTCTGGACCGCAGCGCAGAAATATCATCCTCGCTCCTCGATATTAGCATGCTGAACCCCAGCAAAAGTTCAGCATGGAAGTTCGACCTCTCCGCCTCCCAAGCCATCGAAACCAGCCGCCTCGCGCCCGAATTCCACAACATAGCCAACTCAGTGCGTCCCGATGCGGCCATTGCCCGCGCCCAAAGACTGGACAAGAAATTCGTTAAATGGAACCCATATGCCCCGGTCAAGAGTCTACAGCAGCGCACAAGCTACCTCTTCGCACTCAAAAACTCCAACTACACCCTCGAGCTCACGCGCTTCCAGGATCGCGTCTTCCCTGACCGTCCTGGCGGCGTTGAGGCGGAGGTCTACGAGCCCAGGTGGGGCATTGAGGTCTACCATAGCGTTTGGGACACGCTGTTTGCGAGGAACGAGCACTTGCCTATTGGCGAGAGCGTGGACTGGGATGATGGCGTGAAGACTTGGTTTCCGAGAGATGACCTTCCGAGAGATGATGATATGGATGATCTTGGGCAGGTCAAAGGGGAGACTGGGTTCGGACAGCTGGTCGAGAAACTGGACGAAGTTCAGAAGCTGGTGTTGGAGCAGGAGTCTGAGACTTTCGGTGGCATGGAGGTCGGTTGAGCCATATCTGGTGCTACAGCGTTGATTTCAGCCTAAGGCCAGCACCTTTCGAACGATCGTCGAACGGAGAAGTTGCAGTCAAGAATATGTACATGTATTCGCTCTAATAACAACAGTGGAGTTTAGTTTTACAGAATTCCCTGTCCCATACTCTTACATCACATCACACAAGCGCCTCCGCCCGCCTAATCATCTCCTCATACACCGTCCACGCCAACGCACTGCTAATAGCCTTCCGTCCAATCCTCAAGCTCAGCCCAGCAAACATGCTCCTTACCCCCTCCTCCCTCAACATCATCCCCGCCGCCTGCACCATGTTCCCATACTTGGCCGGCATCAACTGCAACCTCGTCTTGATCGCATCAAACGGGTTCGTAAGCGCCGTCGCCGACACAGCAGCCACAACCCCCGACACGAAATTCGTCCCCGCCGCACTCGTCGCGGTCGGCACATGCAGCGCTTCCGCCCCGCGCTCCACCACCGCCGCTGCCTGCTTCAGCTCCCCCAGCTTCGCTTTCGCCTGCTCGTACACCAGTACGTACAGGCCCGCGTACGGCGCGTCGCGCACGGCCGTCGCGCCGAAACCGGCGAAGAAGCCGCGCGCGCCTTCTTGGCTCAGAATGTGTTTCGCGGCACTGGCGAGCGAGGTGTAGGCGTAGTATGAGCTCTCGTAGCGGACTTTCAGCACCGTCACGGGGTTCATGATGAAGCCGGCTGCGACGCGGGCGGCGGCGCCGGAGGCCAGGTTGGCGATGTTGCCTAGCTTCGGCAGCGCGGAGGAGGTGTTTGACGTTCCGCCGCCGACTCCTGCGCCTCCGTTGCCGGCTGTCACGCCGACGGCGGCGGGGATGCTGGGCAGGCGGGCGGCGTAGCTGCGCATGCTGTTGAGCATGCCGAAGTAGAGGGCGCTGCCGAAGCCCGTGCGGATCACCGAGGGCGTGGTGCCGCGCCAGAGCGAGCGGACGGGGCGCGGGCCATCGAGGATCTGGCGGAGAACGTGGGAGATGGTTGTGGAGCGGTCGCCGGATTGCTGGACGCGGGTTTTGAGCAGGTCGGCGGGCTGGAGGAGGAAGGCGGTCGTGCAGCCGGAGCCGAGGCCGGCGAGGAAGTGGAAGCCTGTTTTTGGAGAGCTTGTATTAGTGAGGTTGTTCTTGTTGGTCGTCGCATGAGTGTGCGATGGATTTGATGTGATGCGCTTGGGTCGCTACATGCCTGTAGAAGCTTTCTTCCGCTCTTTCACTCCGACATTTCCGACAACTCCATTTGACATGGCAGCTTGCTGCTCAATCTTTCATGCTGCGAGGAAGAGTCTGTTGTTTCAAGGAAGCATTGCTTGTCCAGGAAAGTCGAGTGAAGTCAGAGCGCGAGAGCGCGAGTCGCGTTTAAAAGTTCCCCAGCGCCATGACGTGGTCGATTGACTTCAATGTTCACATGGAAGCAAGAGCATGTGGCAACAACGAGGCATTCCAAACCTACATGGTACATTACGTGGCAATGATAACCTTATTGATCCAGTCAATGCACCGCCTATGTATTGAGAGAGGAAACATGGAGAGTAATATTGATAATCGTTTGGTATTAAAACTAGAGTAGAGTAGAGTATCATATCTCTTATAAACAACAATATACGCGGACATAAAGGAAACATTCTATATACGAAATTCGCAAGTATGAACATAGGAAAAAATAGGAGAGATTAACTACTAATCCAAAGTCCAGTCTGGGTATAATCGCAGATTTTCAAACAAAGGACAGGAAAAAACAACCATCGAACAGGATCCAAAGCATAGAATTTGACTTTGGCCCGGGTATCTTCGCGGCAGACGGGGTGGAAATGCACAAAAGCCAGCCATTATTATTGTCACAACAACAACAGCCGAGTGACGTCTCAATCTTCTCGAGAAACAAATGAAAAATTAATGCCGTAAAAGTGCTGATCGGATGTGCGCCGGGGGGTGTGCAACTAAGCGCCCTCGTCCTCGCCTACTGCCATCGTGGACTCATCGTCGAGCTCATCCTTCAAGCTGCGGAAGGCAGGAGGCTGGTTGTCGTCGAGATCATCGAGGCTCTCGTCGCCGTCCGCCTCAGGCTCAGGATCGTCATCGAAGTCTGGGATCTGGGCGTGGGCATCCGAAGCGTCCTGATCGAAATCGTTTGCCGTGAATTCTTCGGGCGGCGTGCTCGGGTCCTCTGTTGATGCGGTGAATTCTGTCATGGGTTGCTTGCCTTGGGCGTTCGATGTGACTTCAACAGGGGCAGACTCCTTATGGTCGCGAGATTCGACGCGACCAAGAGTGGGCGCAGGTAGTGAGCGTGTGGCTTCTGGAGCGGGAGAGGCACGAAGGTTGGTTGCCGGAGGCGTCATGAGACCGGCTTTGAACGAAGGCGGGACACGAGCGGAGACGGAGGGTCTGGAGGGAGTGTTGGATCGCGAGCCTGCGGCGCTACCGGCTCTAGACTGCTGCGACTTGAGCGTAGTGCTTTCCATGCTGCTGCGCCACTTGTTGAATAGACTCGCTGCTTTAGGAGTGGCGAAACTTGTCAGGCTGGCCAAAGCTTGACCAGGAAGCGAACCGTTCTGGCCAAATCGCTCCTTTTCTTGTTGCTCCATCTGAAGGTTGGCGCGGATGCGAATGGCGGTGTCACGGACGGTCTCACGATCGAAGGTCGGGCGGGACAGCGCGTTGATGAGCTCAGTCAGTTCTTCGTTGCGGACACCAAGAAGCTCTCTCAGCCACGCGATCTCGGTGTCGCGCTCCTTGATCTTCTCCGGTCCTTCAACCTTGACCTTGTTCTGCAACTGCTCGATACGAGACTCACGTTCTTGCAGCTGCTCTTGCAGAACAAGGATGGACTCGCGAAGTGCTTGAGGAGAGACCTTCTCCGGAATGGTACTACGCGAATTGGTCATTGGTGCCTGCGGGCTCTTGCTTTGAGCGCTCATGGCAGCTGCCTGTGCCGCTGACTTTGTTACTTCGAGGCGTTCCTCCAAATGAACAACACGGTCTTGGAAGTGCTCGAGTTTGGCATCGGCAAGTCTCAGGCGCTCGTTCAAGAAGTACTCGGAACGATCCTTGTCCTCGGTAGCATGGCGGAGTGCACGGCTGTGCTGTACCTTGAGGTCCTGAACCGCAGACTCGTAGTTTTGTCTCGCCTTGTCGAGTGCAACGCTGTTGTCGTGGTTGACCTTGCGCAGAGCCTCGCGTTTGCCGTCAGACTCTGCCTCGAGCATGATCGCATGACGCTCCTTTGCCGTGTCGGCGTCCATGCGGACATGATCCAATTCAGTGCGAACACGAGAGATCTCGCTTTCATATTCGGCACGAACACGGGCAAGCTCGCTGTCGTACTGAGCGCGGACGATGTTGACCTGGTGGTTGGCAGCCTCAACATCAGTCTCGAGAGACATACGAGTGCGCTGAATCTCAACACGAGCGGACTCCCTGGCATCTTGGTAGTCACGCTCGAATCTCGTAGCGAGCGCCTGCTGCTCGCGGATCTCCACCTGCTGTTCCCGGATTTCGGCCTGCTGCTTGCGGACCATCTCGTCAAGTGAAGACTTGGAAGATCGAAGATTGTCGAGCGCAAGCTTTGCATCTGTTGACTCTGAAGCGACGGTGCGAAGCTCGCGAACCTCGTCCTCAAGGGCAGCCTTCTCGCGTGCGTAAGTGTTGTTCTGCGCTTCGAGTTCCTCGAAACGTGCAAGGTACTCTTCCTCAAGATTCTTCCAGCTAGTTTTCTCGCTCGCCAATTGTCCAGCAGCGGTGGCCATGTCAGAGTGGAGCTTTTCGAGTCTGCGGCGCATCCCGTTGCCAGAATCCTGAGTATCCTCGAATTGACGCTCAAGGGCCGCGACGGTGTTCTCGAGCTCTTCGCGTTCACGCTTGTTATCTTCACGCGCAGCCTGGTTTTGCTGTTCGAGCTCAGCAACAGTGCTGGCCAGTGCTGCTTTCTCGCGCTCTCCATCCCAACGCTCGTTCTGGATGCGCTGCTCAAATTCAGCAAGAGTGGTCTCCAACTCACTCTTGGCGAGTTTGCTAGCTTTACGCTCATTCTCCAGTTGCAGCTCGAGCTCAGCCACCGCGCTCAACATTTCTGCTTTCTCACGGCTAGCAACCTCCTGCTCGTATTGCAGGCGCTGCTCGAGTTCCGTGACGGTGCTGTCAAGCTCCAGCTTCTCACGGCTAGCAGCATCTTGCTCAGACTGAAGACGCTGCTCAAGCAGACCGACGGCAGTCTCAAGCTCATCGCGCTCAGACTTGGTCTCTTCGATCTCTTGGCGCCACTTGTTGCTAGAGGTGCGGTATTCCTCAAGCGTGGCCTGCATCGCCTCATGCTCGGCCTCCATACTCTGGCATCGCTCGTCGGCATCTTCTTGGGCTCTTTCCGCAGACTCGGCGCGATGGCGAAGTTCCTGGCGTTCTTGCTCAAGAGCATGCAGTCTCGCGTCGTCATCTTGGCTAGACTCACGTAGAAGCTTCAATTCCTCTTCAGCCAGCTTCAACATGCGCCTAACGTCAGCCTCGCGCGCCTCGGCTTGCTGCCTGTGGTTGGCATCTTCAAGGGCGTTCGCGAGAGTCTCGTCAAGTCGGCCTTGCATTTCAGAAATTTGGCGAGTCGACAGTTCGGCGTCGTCCTTCTCGACTGGCATGATCGCTGCGGGCTGTCTCTTGACAGCTTCTTCGACGATGAGGCGGATGTCTTCAAGCTCGAGGCTGGCTGATGCAGCTCTAGCAAACGAGACCTTCATGTCAGCGAGTGCAGAGTGAAGATCAGCAATATCGTGATAAGACTGCCCAGATGCAGGGCCCTGCTCGCGCATAGCTTCCATGACGATAGCCTTGATTTGACTGAGCTTCTGGTCCCTACCGCGGGAGACAGGGCGGTTGCGCTGGGAGTCGTTGACGTCGTCTTCGTCGTCGGCATCGCTTTCCGCAATCGAGGAGCTACGAGGCTTCAGTGTAAGCTGCTGGTCGGAAGACCTCGCGCGCTTGCTAACAGTGCTTTGAATTGCGCGAAGGCTGTTCTCCAGTGGCTGCAAGCGGCGATCAACAACACGCCCGATAATGCTGTCGATGTGACTATCGAAGAACATGCTGCGTGACTGCAACTTGTCCTCGTCGATGGGCGACAACAGGCCAGACCAGTCACTGTGAGGCACTTCGTCGTCTTTGTTGATACGCTGTGGAGGCCAGCCATTCATACCCTGGAGCTCACCACTGTCGCTTCGGTCATGGGCAGTGAACGAGGAGTCGTTGTGCTGTTGGTAAATGGGCTGCTGGCGCTTGGGACTTGGGCTTGGGGCATCACTACGAGGCCAACCTGGAAGATAGGTAACGCCATTCGTAGGCTGGAGAAGATCAGGGCTGCGTGACCGTACAGCGTCCTTGACGGGGCTCGTAGTTGGCTCAGCTTCAACATCGTTCATCTGCTGCATGATAGCATCGATTTCGTCGAATGTTGGCTCCACTCGTGGGTCATCGCTAGTATCCAGGCTCTCGGGCAAGTTGTGAGGCCTGAGAGGTACTGCTGGGGAAGCCGTGGAGTCGCGATCATGGAGGCGTTCGTCCAGTTTACCAAAATTGGGCTGCGGCTCGTCCTCCAAGATTTCGCCTTCCTCCAACTCGCTGATGGATGCCTGAGGAACGTGGATGGGTTTGTTGGGCGACTTGATAGGCGAGCTGGTCTTCTCTCGTGATGCTTGCGCGCCGTGGAACACGAAAGGAGGAGCCATGGCGGAGAGAGAACTGTTCGACTTCTTGTGGCCATGCTGGTAGGCAGATTTCTCGTCAGCAGCTGGTGTAATGTTTTCACTCGGCCTCTGGACAGCAGGCGAAGTGGTGTTTTGTTGATTCTCGGTGGCAATTTCGTCAACGGCCTTGGTCGCCTCGCTCTCGATTTCTTTGATGGTCGGTTTCTTGGACGACCTCTTAGGAGACGCGTCTGGTGTTGCCGCCACAGGGAACAGCTCCTCAGGCTGTGTCGGAAGAACAGGCAAGGGAGTGGGCTCGGCAAACTGTGGTACTTCGTCGCCGTCGTCACCACCCAGAGCACGCTGCCTTTTCTGGCGTTCATTCTTGCGAACGGTTCGGCCGTCAGAGTCCTCCACTTCGGTGCCAGATTCTGTGTTGCGCGACATTTCGACGGGCACAAGGATCGGGACAGCTGCAGACTTCTTGGAAGGCTTGACAATCTCCGGGATTGCAACCTTGCCAAAGATCTTATTCTCAGAGGACCCAAGATCAGTGCTGTTTGGCTGAAAGACTGGCGCGTCAGGTACAAATGAGGGGCCATTGGACGAGAAACTGAAGCCTGAGGAGGGCACGGTTGACGGGTTGCCAGGTTCGAACGTGACAGCTGCAGGGTTGAAGTGTCCAGAAGACTTCTGCCTGGCATGTCCAGAGTTTGCGGAAAAGTCTGGCTGAGTCGTTCCAGCGCCAAAGGAGAACGCAGCAGCACTCGGTTGAGAGTCTGCAATGGGACTGGCAAACCCGGGTTGAGTAGCTCCAGCACCAAAGCTGAATGCAGCAGCACTCGGTTGGGAGTCTGCATCTGGGGCAGCGAAAGCGTGCTGGGTGTTTCCAGCACCGAACGAGAATGCTGCAGCGCCCGGCTGGAACTCTGCGCTGGGGTTAAAGCGCAATGAGGATGATTTGGGGACCGGAGGAGCAGGTGCAGCAGCAGCAGGCGGTACAATGTTAGCACGAGTGCCAGTCTTTCTGTGGCCGCGAGCTGACTCGGCAACAACAAAGTCACCGCTCAGAGGATCTTTTTCTTCAACAGGGGTCGGATCTTCCGAAAGTTGCTGTTCATTTTCCTCGGGTTTGAAATCGTTGACCGCTTGTTTTGGTGGAGCCGGTTGACCAAAGCCGCCGAATGGCCTTGAATCCTCTGGTTGACGGCGCTGCTCAGCCTCCAAGACCTCGCGCTCAAGACCCTCGCTGATGTTATGGCGGTGACCTCGAGGCGTTGGGATCGCGATTTGACTGTTTATTTGCTGACGCTCCACGGGTGCAACATATGCAAGAGGGTCTTCGCCTGGGCTTTCTTCCTCGTCCTCCTCGTCCTCTGGCAGTTCTGGTAGCGTATATTGAGGAGCAACACTGAGACGTCCAGTCTGGGGAGAGAAGTTCCTCGACATTGATGGCACCTGCACCGATTGCGAGTATCCATGCTGTCTCCGTCTTTGGTCTTCGATCATGCCTTTGCTGTAATCTTGGGAAGTCTGCGGCGTTATCTGGTTAGAAAGCGGCGATCCGGGGCCTCGGAGCCCACCAAGCTCATTGCGCAGAGCAGCGACTTGGAGGGGCGAGCCCACGCGAGACAGGTGAGTCTGCGTGAGCGGCGAAAAGTTGCCCAATCCAGGTATGGGTGTCTGGCGTTGTTGGAGATCCTGCTGCTGTTGTGCTGGAGATACAAAGCCGGGGAAAGCGCCGTGGAAAGTTGAGTGTCGGTGCATGTGACCAAACGGTCCGTTGAGTGGCGAGATGGGCGACGCCATTGACATGGTGTGAGAGTGACCGCGGATCATACCAGGACGACCGAGACTTGCAGCCGAGCCAGTAGGCAAGGGAGGCGAAAATAGTGAGGGTGAAAATTGGCCCGACCCTTGACGAGAAGCATCCTGCGCAGATAGCGGAGCTGGCTCATCGTCTCCAAGACTAACACCCAACGCTGCCAGTCTAGCCTCTGTCAAAGCGTCCATGTAGTCAGCCCAAAGCCTGAGGTTCGGAAGCTTAACATTGTGGCTCTCCTTGTTCGATGTCTGCGCTTTCATATCCGCTTCATCAGGCCAGATGGGCTTCGCGTGCATGGATGCCTCGTTTCCAGGAATGATGTGGCCCATATCGAAACCCCTGGTGTCATACCCTTCATCTTCAAATGCTTTGAGCCGTTGCTGGAAATCCTCGTTGCTCATCGGCTTTAGCAGACCAAGTGCATCATAGTCAAGCCTTGGAATCGAGATGATACAATTCTTGCCGCGCCAGCTTACTCGCTTCCTCAGTTTTGGCGGTGCTAAACGTCCAACCTCGGGAGCAGGCTTTACGATGTCGGCAGGCTTTTGCTCCTGCGGCACATCTTTGCTGGGCTCTTCTTCGGAGACCTCAATCGAAGGCTGCTCTTTTTCCTGTTCCCGTTCTTGCTCCTGTTCTTGCTCCTGCTCCATTTCCGGCTCGATCTTCTCAACACCACTGTCTTCTGCAGCTCTCGGGGTCTCAATTGGTAGTTCGTCGTCCTCACCGGGTGGCTGCGGCAAAGGTTTTTCGTTAAAATAACCGGCGGGTTTCGAATCTTCCCACACTGGCGCCTTCACCGGCGAATCATCTTCAGATGGGGTGGCAGCCCATCTAGACGCTTGCAGACCCGACATGTCGGGCTCTTTTGTCTCTTGCAAGATATCCCAAAAAGACTGCTGGTCTAGAGTCCTGTTCTCTTCTCTTGTCTTGTGGCCTCGTGCAGCCCTGCCTCCTGAGCTTGCTCTCGTGGAAACACTGACGTCTCTGCTTCGAGCGGTAAACACTGAATCGTCGCTGTACCACTGACTTCTCGGGAGAGGCCTGTAAGGTACTTGAGCCCACCGTTTGGTCCTTGAACGTGGAGTGTGCTCAGTATCCTCTTCTTGTGCGTATGCGGATGGAAGCTCAAGCGACGGATGTGAGGTGATCGATGGCGTGAATCTACTAGGGATAAGGTGCTCAAGGCTGAAGCTAGGACCTGGCGAGGAATTCGTGAAGCGATCACTTTGAGCCTGTTCAGAGACGGCCGTGCGTGCTGACTGCGACAGAAGTGATGGCGACAGCTGGTACGGCGAACCCCAAGCTGCTGTGTAGTATTCCGATGCGTAGTCTGGCAACTCAGATGCCGGACTTGGTTGGCGGTGACGTGGAACAGGAGTCCTAGGCACGGGGAGATGTTCGGATCCCGAAAAGATGTCGTCTAGTCTCTTGATGACGCTAGAGGGCGAGCGATTGGCGGAAGAGGGTTGCGAAGCTAGAACTGGATCATAGCTGTCGGCAGGAGATGATGTCGGTGGTGATGAGACGTGGGTGGTGACCGCGGTCCCTGCAGAGGCCATTGTCAATTGATGGCTCGGGCGAGGGTATGATGGAGTTAGTAGACTGCATACCTTCCAGATTGACTCCAGTGTCGAGCGATTCGTGATCGCTCGAGAAACCTCCTTTCTCGTTCCTTCCTTGATTATGTCGCTGCAACGCGCGGCGAGCCTCTTGATGGGCCGGGATGATCGACGGACGTGTATGCTGCGCCAGCTCTTCTGAGGGACGTATAGGTATGCTGTCCCCAGGATTACCCTTCACAAACGAAAGGTGATCGACGCGGTGGTAAAGGAGAGGTGTGCGCGACGGACTAGCGATGCAGAGCTCAAGAACTCATGGATACTGTACAAAACAAAGACAACGCGGTTCGACAGACGAATGACAAGAGCTCGAAAGCCTTTCTTCAGGTGAGTGCAGGGTGGCAGAGAGGGTGTTGGCGGAAAATGTTACCAGGGGGCACGGCCGCGGTCTTGGGATTCTATTCGGGGGAGACAAATGACGGAGCGGAGGCCAGCGCACGGGGGGGCTCATTTCACTTTCCACCGGTAGATGGATGATGATGGAAGCGGTAAAGGGTCAAAGATACGTGGCATCCGATCTGGATTTGTAGCTCTAAATTACCTAAGTACAGTGTGATGGAAAATTTTGATGGATCGAGTATATTCTACTTTTCGACCTCACTTACATGTTTCGTGTTTCCATCAACAACACTTTGAGGGCAGGAACGATCGCGAGATCACGTGGACCCGCGATCGCACTTCCAAGGTTCCATCTCAAGTTCGGTAGAGCGGCTGCCCGTGACAGGGATGAGCTGTTTGTCTTCGTTGATTCCATTCAGGGACCGATCGAACCGAACTTCGTGGGGAAACCCTTTTATTACCGCTGTCATTAATTGACATTTTGACTTCCTGACGCCTACTGTCTATATGTATATACATGTGCTTGAACAAACACTGCAAGACAACACCTGTATTGTGCTCGTCTGGACGTACACCTCTTTTCATTCGCCACAGACACACACCGCTCAAGAAAGCAGCTGCAGAAATGTACCTGCAACCACAATGACAACAGCCGACCCAACACTCTTGACCGCCGTGCTGCTTTCTGGGTAATTCAGCTGGTTGGGAAGTTGTTCGCCCTTAGGCGGAAAGGCTCTCATGCAAGCGAACTCAACCTCCGGCATAGTGGTCTCCTTACTCCTGTAGAGGACACCCAAGAATGGTGTAGTTTCCTGTCGCCCTGACTCGCCCAGCACCACGGAAGGGCTCCTGCGAACCCCCATTGTTATCAGAGCCGGCATCAAGAAATTCGTCCCCTTCAGGACGGACAAGCTGTGCTATGGAGGCTACCTCGTGCAATTCGTAATCTCAGGGCGACACAGCCTCACCTCCAGACTGCTGCAGCTTGATTGATTGAAGTCGTCGAGGCATCAGGACCAAGGATCGGCCCTCCCGTGATGTTGGCAAAGCTTGACCACACTCCGCAGAACACCAAATCTGGCAGCAACCAGGCACGAACGTGATTCGCCAGGAGATCGCATCTTTTCTACGATACTTTGCTGCCACCGGCAGTCGCGTTGTCGTTCACGTACCCGAAGTCGTGTACGGCCTCGACGAGCCTCTCCATGCACATGCCAGGAGAGAAGACGACGGCGCAGGAAGTCGAGTTGTCGCCTAGACCCGTGATGTTCGAGAACGTCTGACCCTGGTACTGCAGCATACCATCCTGCCCTGGGCCGCCAGGCGCTCCATGTTCGCCCGCGGACCCTCTGTCGCCACGTCTTCGTCTTCTTCTGCCCATCCCGCTGTCGAGAAACAGCACCACGCTGCAGACGAGCAGCACCAGCGTTCACGCAGATAGATGGTTGATGATGACCGTCTCGTGAAGAGTGCTAACGTTGTTCACTCTGCGACTCAGCTGTGCGAGGGTGGCAAGTCCGTTGGGCCTGACATTGTTTCTCTCGATGAGAAGAGGTTCTGCGACATGAAGACCAAGACTCTCTACGACTTCTGCGGGCAGGCCGAGGACGTCGGCGAGTGCTGGGACAACGTGAACAATGTTTTGACTAACGGGACTGCTGGTGTCTCTGCCTTTGGTGGTGGTTCTCTGGACAGGGTTTTGAGCAAGTATAGCAGTGCCATCAACTGGGAGTATACTTGGCGTAGATGGTGATTGGTGGAGAGCTGCGAAGGAGTGAATACATGAACGGGATGGCTGAGAAAAGTTGAGATGTAGATGGAGTACATGTATCAAACAACTAGGCTCATGTCGATCATCCAAAGGTCCACTCCCGTTTGTATTATAGAGCGGTATGGTTCTCCAACTGCAATGGTATACATCCATGTACCTAACGACACCGAATCATCATCATCATCATCATCATCATTAAACACTGACAGTCTGACACCTAACAAGGCATTTACATACCGTACTGCAACGGTTCAACGACAGTTTTCCACGGCATCCTCACGGTACAAAAGCATGTATCCACCGGCCAGATTAGCAAATGTATACATACGGTGTGATTTGGAATTGTCTGTTCTTCTACTTCCAGTTCAGATACACCTTTTTTTTTGTGGACGTACAGATCTTTCTTGACCATGTCTTTTTCACTTCCACCGACAGTCACCTAGTACACTAACCGAGACAAAACTAGCAGGATTTTTGACACCATCATATTGAGGTTTAAATCTATCCCGTTGCCCTCTTATGTAGATGTGGTCTTCATGTCTCGGCTAAATCTTTCTGGGAAATAATTTTGCAAACCCACCCCGCCATCATCCATTGGTGTACACTAGTACACCATATCCCCAATGGTCTAGTGGCTATGATTTCCGCTTGTCATTAATACCGACAAGCCGCGGGAGACCAGGGTTCGATTCCCTGTTGAGGAGTAACTCAGAGTCTGACAGTTTCTCAATCGTCAAAGTCTTCCGGCGCTGGCTAACCAGCGTCGATAATTATCTTTTTTTCCTTGGGCACGGGGTTTGAATAATACGGATGACCTACCATCTACTAAAAGTAGCCGCGGCAGCAAGGGAGTAGAGTGATGAAAGCGGTTATAATTTTGCTGTGTATTTCCGGGAGTACGCTGCCTGCGGACGAAACGAGGATGAGAGCCCAGCGACTTACGTTGCTTGGAAGTCGTGTTATCTTAGTAGCGCTTGGCCGTGGTAGTTATGTCGCGATTCGACACAAAAGAAGGTGGTGCTGAAGATGATGTCCCCTCTTGGAAGGCGAAGAGAGAAGGAAGTTCGACCGCGAACGCTCTGCTCGGCATTAAAGAAGACATTGCGGGACGCCTTGGTGTTGTTGCAGTACCGTTTGTCTTCATGAAGGCGTTGAGGGCGTGGTTGAAGCATACGCGTGTTTATACACTCAAGTCTCAAAGAATGCATCGAGCCACTTCTCATAGTGTTGTCCGCGCTCCACAGGTCAAACAACAACTAGCTCGACCAAGAAGCCCATAGTGATAACTACCATAAAATCTCTGTTGGATGGATGGCATTGCACTGCGGGTCCACTTTCGTTGTATTGCTAGCAGAGTGAAGTGAAGTCGGTGGGGCCAAGGCTTCTGCCTCAGGCACGAAGTATCAAGCTTAACCTCTGCCAGCGATTAACAACCTCTGATGCCTCGCGACACTGCCAGTCGTCAAGCCATAACTCAACAATCGTTGCACGTTTTAACTTTATACTAACCGCTGTACCAACAACAGAAACCGACACAATGGCCGGCCAGCGCGCCCCGTTTCCAAACAACCCGGAAGATTTCGCCTCCGATACACGCGTCAGCTTTTCCAAAGCCGCCGATAATTACATCCTCGAAGACGAGAACGGCGAAGAATGGGAGTGGTTCTCTCGCACCTCGAAATGGGTTCCCATGGTATGCAACTCACGCTGAAGTCTCCCGCCCTCAATTCCGAATACACCGACGGGCTTCGACCCGCATAAATCTAGCTGCTGCAATCACATCGGCCGTGGGAATATCCTAACATTTCTGCTCTTTGTGCGACACAGATGGATGAAGCGCTCGCAGAACAGCAGCGTGCAGCATACAGAATGCCGGGTGTCGACGATGACGAGCCGGCGGTTGATCCGAGCAAGAAGCGCAAGGCTGTCGAAGCTGAAAACGTACGTTGAAGCCACATTGCTCTAGCCTACTGACCTGGTTGCACGGCTGCTGACCTTATGCGTAGGAGAATGCGAAAAAGCAGAAGAATGAAAAGCCGAAGGAGCGAGTTAACACAGCGGTCTACGTTGAATCTCTCCCCAGAGATGTCAACGAAGAGGAGCTGTTCGAGTGTTTTTCCCGATACGGTGTGATCGCCGAAAGCATCGACGACAACAAGCCTCGTATCAAGATGTACTACAACGAGGACGGCGAGTTCAATGGAGACGCTCTCATTGGTATGGTCTGGTACAGACGCTAGACACGGGTCCGATTGCTCACATAAATTCACAGTCTATTTCCGTCCCGAGTCGGTTAACCTCGCTATCAACATGCTTGACGACTCTGACTTTCGCCTTGGCGTGTCTGGTGTTAAGGGCAAGATGCGCGTCAAGGTTGCGGACCAGAGCTATAAGGTGCAAAAGGACAGGCCGGCAGCTTCAGAGGAAGCTAAGAAGAAGGGTACCTCCGCAAACCGTGATCGCGAGAAGGCCATCAAGAAGGCCGAAGAGATGAACAGGTGCGTAGCAATCATCCCGCTACTCCCTTGATCCTGCAACCACTTACTAATTTTGGCCAGACGCCTCAACGACTGGGACGATGACGACGTCTCCGTCGTGCCCAGCACTTCGAATAATTGGGATAAGGTGGTGGTTCTCAAGCACATATTCACACTCGAAGATCTCGAACAGGATGAAGACGAGGACGAGGACGAGAGCATGGCCGAATTCCTCATCAGAGACATACGCGAGCAGTGTTCCAAGTTTGGCAGAGTCGAAAACGCTGTACTGTTTGACGCCGAGCCTGAAGGAGTCATGACTGTTCGCTTCGCCAACGGCAGTGCCGCACATGCGTGCGTGAAGAAGATGCATGGCCGTCGGCTCGAGGGCAGGCTTGTGGAGGCGCGGATTGCTGATGGTACCGAGCGGTTCCAGAAGCGTGGCGCTGCCGCTGAGAAAGAGGATTAAGGGCTGGCGATAAGTGTTTGCAACACAAAACACTCTTCGCCTGGCTTTGCGCGCCGAAATCGAAACAGGATACGGAATCCATCCTCGCCAGCCTTGAAGCCCTGTCCATTGACATGCACAACTTTCAACATGCTGACGACACTGATACAAACTGCAGGGTGTCAACTGGTCTGTGTGAATGCGAGGTGAGGTTCAGTCCGCTCAGCATGGTAAGCAAATCCGCGAGAAAGCTGTCAAGTTGCGTGAGCGGCAGTTTGATATCGAATTCTGACAGCATCTGGCCATTACTCAACTGTTAGAGCTTTGGGAGCTTGGAAATGAAAGTCTGGGTAATTGGCCTGGCTCTCACGGGACAAATTAATCAAGACAGGCTACTACCAGTATCAGTCATATCCGTCCTCCCCGTCTATCTGTCCCCCGAGAGACCGGTTAGGTAGTCTTTACATGTTCTGTCTCACTTCTCTTTCCTTCATGCTCTCTATGTCTATGTCTCTATGACTGTCTACAAGATCGCGAACAAGCAGATCAGGAAACCCGCACCAATAGCGTTCGGGATGAACGAGCCCTGGGTGGCACTGCCCTCGTAGATGGGAGGTGTACAAGACGTATCATCCGGGCAGTCACCAGGAACAGTGCCGTTGCCCTCTCCAAAAGTACCACCCCCTCCAGTGGTTCCATTGCCGCCAGATGTACCATTACCGCTACTTCCAGCTTTGCCGTTGACGATAGAGATACGTCCGTCGAGCTCGATGTTGACTGGGCTTTGTGACTGAACGTACTGAGTCAAAATCTCGTCTTGGGTGTCGAGGGTGATAGCGTTGTCAAAGGTCTCGGCGAAGAAGTTGTCACCACCACCCGCAATGAAGTCGAGAGTGACCACGTTGTATTCCGTCTCGCGGTCCAGCGGCTCGTCTCCGATCGTAACGCTGACAAGCCTGCTGCCATTGTTGTTCTCCGGGTTGTACTCGACTTTAATTCCGCGGCTTACTTGGAAGAAACTGGTAATTTCGTCTCCGTTGAACTCACTCACGCCAGTCACAATGCCTTCGAAGACCTTCCACAGGTCATCACCTGACACGCTGATCTCGACCAGAGCGTTGCCGAAGGGGAAAGAATTGAGCACATCGCCGCGGGTGATATCGCCCTCCTCGATGGTGGCGCGGATGCCACCGGCGTTGATGATTGCAAAGTCGGCGCTGTCGCTGTTGTTCAGGCGGTACTCAAGCATGGCGTCGGCCATGAAGTCTCCAAGAAGGCCTGCAAGCTGTCAGTCTTGTTCGTTGTGCGCAGAGGTAGATCCGTTACTGACATTCTTGTTCCTGGCAAGTAGTCTGGTCCAGCTCAACCTCAGTAGTGCCAATGACTTCGGAAGAGAACTCCTCGAAAGGGACTCTCCACTCGTCGATCTGAGCCTGGAGCGTGGCGTTTTGTTCGGTCTCGTTGGTAATGTGAATTGGACCGCCGTGGTACTCCAGGATCTTACCTTCGGCGTCGTATGTGACGTCGATGTAGCCTGGATATTTCAATGTCAGTCTCATGATTCATACCCAATTGGCCGCATACTACCAACCTAGGTATTCTCCCCAGCCTGCGACTCAGTTAGCTTGATTCGTTGAATATCAGGATAATTCATCTGCTTACGGTACGCAGTAACGATGAAGACCTCCTCGTCTTCCGCATTCCTAACGATAGTTGGGTAGGGACCCTCCTCGTCCTCGCCGGTACCCAGTGGCGTGTGCGAATGGCCGCCCATGATCAAATACAGACCTGTCGTGCTCTCGGCCAGTTCCTGATCTTCTTCATAACCAATGTGCGTGAGAGCAGCAATGCGAGTGATGTTTGTCGTCTCACGAATTTCGTCAACGGCGTTCTGAACAGCTTCAACCACGTCAGAAAAGATCGTGCCTTCGCCAGGCGACGAGATTCCAGGTGTCGTCTCTGTCGTGACACCGATGACTGCAACACCGAGGTCTTCGTAGATATGATAGGGTTGAATAGTCCGGTTCAACAAAGGGTGGTCGCTTCTGATGTTGGCAGAGATAATTGGGAAGGTGAGATTGTCAAGGAATTCACCCAACTCGTCGTCGCCACCGTCGAACTCATGGTTGCCGAGAGTCATGCCATCAAAACCTAGCTGGTTGAGAGTCTCTGCGATCTTTTCCCCACCGTAGTAGCTGTAAAACAGAGTACCCTGGAACTCGTCGCCTGCATTGAGGAACAGAGACGAGTTCAGAGTAGGCCTGATCTCGTTGACCACAGTGGAGATGCGGGCGTAGCCTCCATAACATCCACTTTCGGGATCCTCGCAATCCGTGCCTGAGCTCCTGAACTCGTCCAGATGTGCGTGCACGTCGTTGATGTGGAAGAAACTCTGGTTCCAGTTGCCATCCGCGTCGATGTATCTCTTATGCAGCTGCTTCTCACTAATGAGGACATCCTCTGCGAAGGTAGCGGTCGCGAAGATGGCCGCCACGAGGGCATTCTTCCAGGTAGGTGTCATGTTCAATGCCTCTTGATAGATTGTGGTGACTCGCAAAACGGCGATAGAAGGGACGTCTCGTGACTTTTCATGGTTCCTGGCCTACTGCCGCCCAGAAGCGAGATACCGGATCACATCCCACCAGCCTGGGCGAACTACATGCCTCCTTCCTTCTTAGGCCAAGGCAAGATCTAAGCATTAACGTGTTTTCGAGACGCAGCGAATCGTCGGTCGCCGTTGTTGCTGCATGGTGGCGGAGAACTCTGGGCATTCTTGGCACGGTGCAACCCTACAATTCACAAACACGGCTACTGATAAGCACGTGGGTGAGCGGATGGACCGACACGTCTTTTGTTTCTCTGCCATGCCCGGAGACCTTCAGTGCTGTTTCTTGGAGCGCAACATGTGGCTGGTCTAGTCCAGCCTACGAAACGACGCGACCACCGCACTTCCTTGGTCTTATGAGCTGATTTCTGGCTCTTCGTGACTGCCACGCAGATTTGTGCCATAGAGGGCATATCTACATGTGACATCCGCCATCGAACTTCTTATCAGAGCAAAAAGGGCTTCATCGGCCGAATCCGAAAATCGAGAATTAAACACTCTTCGCCATTTCGCGTTACCGAGACATGCAAGAGACGAAGGCAACACCAAAGGCAAAACGCATGACGCTACGCAGTCGACCAGTCAGTGAAGTGCGATTGTAGATTCCACGGGCGCCCATACTGGGGCGACTTGGTACGCTTGTTGCGAGCGAGTAGGATACCGGCCTTGACGCGATGAACCACGTCCTGGAACCAGCACCGTCAGTTCATACAACTCTCTTAACAGCGTGTTGAAGCTACTTAGCGGAGCGCAGACGAAGTGACGGCCGAAAAATACGATGTCAATGTCAACCAGCTTATCCGCCTCGCCCGCTCACGGTATACTACTCGTTGATCTACACTTAGAAGACATTGCTCCGTGGTCATTTCTAGCCAATGTGGTATGGAATATATCAAGTACAGAAGGACTAAGTGGAGTCTATTAACGCCGTCTTCAAACACACCGATGAAATTCTATTTCGGGCAAGTGCTATAAGCATAGCACTGCTTGTCATAGAAAGTCAGCTGTGGCTGGCCCGCCTTGGTCGTGACGGCCACACTCTTGACAGCCTTGTTGTACATCTGACAAGCCTTCTTGTCGTTGTAGCTGAAGCTCACACACTTCGTTTCCTTGAGACAGTTGGCGGCGCAGAGGTCGGCGGTGTTGACAGTGGCAGCTGTGCCCACATTGAAGCTTGCGACCACGCTAGCTTGGGCGACGATCTTCTTGCAAGTAAGTCCCGCTGGAACTGTAGGATTTGCGATCACTTGGGATGGCGTGCAGGCTGGTTTGGTGGTGGCTGTAGTCGTGGCTGTCGTGCTGCCAGCTTTGCTGGTAGTTTTGGACGCACTCGCAGTTGTGCTTAGTGTGGTAGATGAGCTGCTGCTGCTCTTGCTGGTCAAGCTTGCCGAGGAACTGCTACTGCTCTTGCTTGTCGAGCTTGCTGGAGAACTGCTGCTGCTCTTGCTTGTCGAACTCGCGGAGGAACTGCTAGTCTTGCTTGAGCTGGATGTTGTACTCGCAGCCGCACTGGAAGTTGAAACTTTGCTTGTGGACATGCTGCTGGTGCTCAGAGAAGTAGTGCTAGTCGACGTGCTCGTACTCGAGCGTATAGTTGTCGTGGAACTTGTGCTCGTGGAACTTGAGCTCGAAGATCCTCCAGAGCCCGAGCCGGATCCCTTGCCACCAGACAGACCATTCGCACCCGTGTTTAAGCCGTTGCCGGTCGTGCCAGTGCCAGAACCAATGCCTTGGCTGTCTCCAGTTGCATCATCATCGGTGCCATCGTTGACGTACCCGATACAGCCCTCTGCAATGGGGTCACTCTCCATCGGCTCAATGAGATCAAACTCACGTGAGCCTATGGCCTTGGCTTCGAGGACCGCTTGAAGGGTGTTCTCGAAATGAATGTTCCAAGCAATGCCGTAGCATCCGCCGTTGATGTCGTGTTCAATCTTTCCATCATCGGTGACAGTGGCTGATACTTCGAAACTGCCTTCGGCATTGATAGAGGGTGTGTCTTTGATGGCGGCACTGGCGGTCCAGAGGCCACTAAAGAGTTCAAGACCAACACCCAATCTCACTGGCAAACCTATCGATGCTTCGATCTTCAGTTCTCCAGTAGCCTCGGCTTTGTGTTCAAATCTGGGTGTCAATCCATTGACATGGCTGTTGCCGGTGTTGATGACGTCCAGGAGAATGTCGATGTCATCCCAAGCGACAGCAGCGCCAATCAGAAGCGTGCCGGTGGCACTGATACCCGCCTTCGCCTCCACAGAAAGGCTCACAAAAGGTCCGACGCTGGCCAGAAACGGGATCGAAAATCCACCAAAGTTGATTCTCGCCAATTGTTTCTCCTCCCACTCCTTCTCATACTTGACGTATGCTTGCATACCGAGGTATAGGCCAGCCTTGAAGTTTGCGTTGAACCCGGCCTGAGCCTTTGTAACGCCGTCGAGAACCCCCCAATCTAATTCACCCCAAATCGTGGCTGAACCTGCGAAGCCGCATTCGACGCAGTACAGAGCAAGGCCGTAATCGAGCTCCCGCTTTGCCAATTCTGTGACATTTGACCGCTTGTGGTGGCCATTAGGGTCTGCAACTTCGCCCTTCTTGAAAGAATCGTCCTCTTCGCCGCCGGCTTTGCTCCATTTGGCAAGAAGGGCAGCGTTATCCCATGGCGCGTCGTCGTCGACCTCCAAGTACTCGGAAGCGTAGGCACCAAATTCTACGGTGAACTCAGCCCTGTCGCGTCGATGAAGGGGGTGCGGCTCAAACATCTGTTGTAAGAAAAAAAAAGCGTTAGCCAAGATCCTTATGGACGAACTGCAGGGAAGCTCTGGAGGGTCAGGTAAACTGGGACACATTTGGGCAACCTTAGGAGCACTGTGTCCCAGATAATCTGCCGGATGAATTGGGAAGACAAAAAGATCAGACTTACATCTCGCTTGTTGATGGCGCGCTTCAACTTGTAAGTGCCGACATCACCCCATTTCAGAGACATATCGATTGCGACTTTCTGGTAGACAGCTGATGATCCTGTGGCTGAGAAAGTCCTACCACTGTCCGAGAAAGAGATCTTTGTAGCGTGGAAGAAGTCGTTCGCATCTTTGGTGCCACAACCGTCCACAGAGGTAACAAAAAGAATTTCGGTAGTTCCTGACCACTGCTTCTTGGCGTAAGCATATGCACTGCTGGTCAGTGTCCCGGTAAGTGTATTTCCAGAGCAAGAGACGCCGGAGACGAAAGAAGAATGATCCAGTGGGACCGTAGGGTATGCAAACGTGAACGCCGCTTGGGTTAGAACAGCGCCTGCACGTTTCAGCATACCCTTCGTGCCGGTCTCAACGGGCGAGCCAGCCCATGCCAGTTTGACATCTCTAGATAAGGCGAGGGTGGACAAAGCATCTTGATTGACTTCGGGAGGGACAACAGGCTCGAGATTGGCCGTCGGTCCATCCGGCCCAGGGTTGACAGGATCATCGCGACGGTCGAGGCCAGGCGCGCTGCTGTGAGGGGCGGCAAGAGCGTAGGCACCGAACAGGAGTGCCCCTAAGGAAATTGACCTGATCTCCGGGAAGAGTAACATTGCAAGCGTTGGCTCCGAGTTTAGCGAGGAGTCGGGGAGAGCTTGTAACACTGGGAAGAAGTATGGAGGACTTCGACAAGATTTGTCGAACCGAGAGCCGGTTCAAAAGAAGATGTTGATTGCAATCTTTGCCAATTGCTGTCGAAGAGGTGGTGGGGAAAATATCTGTAAAACGTGAGATAGCCAGATGATATATCTGAAAGACCTCGAGGACGACGCACTGTCTCGGCCACGCCGGGACGCCTCTGTACCATTGATACCGCGTACTTTGGCCAATACACAGCAATTTACAAATTGGTCTCTCATGGACGGTCGAAACGAACGCCACACTTCGCTCCGCAAAGCCCAGGCTGAAGTCATAGCACGTCGACTTCAGGGAATGTGTAACTTCTCCAGCGAAGACTCACGTGTGTCGGCGTATCCCGTAGCTTGAACGCTGATATTTGGAAAGACCTAGACCCGTCAGGAGTTAGAGGTCGGAGGAGGGCAGACTCGAGTGTTCTAGCCCCATGCCACGTGGGTAGGATTGAAGTACGGCCACGCAGAGCTGGCATCTGTGATAATTATGTGCTACTAGCGTCGCCTAAATCGAGCCAAACTTAACATCCGCCAGGTCACCAGAGACACCAAGTACCGAGACCCATGTCCATATGAGACGAGAGTAGGAATCGCGGAGTCGCCGATCTGCGGCTGTTGACAGGGCGGAAAATCTAGCCGACAGCGCAACAGGACGTTTGCTACGGCTGATCCATGCGTGTAGAGTTTGTATCAGAATCAATCCGACAGGTCCTGTCCCTATCGCTAGCCTGGTAGTATACTTTCGGAATTGTCCATTGGCTGTTGGAGCTCCATGGGAGGTGTGTTGGTAACAGATCCGCTCCAGAGGTCTCAGGTCTTCCCGTTGCGCAATCGTACACTGTGAGCTTCTCATACTCGCAGCAGTCCGGGCTCACACCATTAGCCAGACCGCGACATGCCACGTTCAATCCCGTGAGACATGGGGGTAATGCAAGTGGCAGGAGAGGGAGGCTCGAGAACCCTTTGCAAATGGACAGGCTCAAAGGTTCGCTGCCGCCAACATCGAGCCACGTGGAATTTCAGCCAGCCATGTTCCACGATGTGCTGACAGCAGACATGTGCTTTAGCGCGTACTGGACTTGGGTGTTGCTTTAGCCACAAAGAGTGAGGAGTGAGAGCCGTGGAATGGAAGTCAAACTTGTCGAACTAGAAGTCCAACGGCGAAGTCCAGACGTGGAGTTTTGCGGGGAAATATCACTTAAGTCGCGCCAAGGGGTGCCAGATAACCTTGACATATCTAAGCTTTGACCCGACGAGAAGGGGAGGGCCCAAAGAAGACGCGACCTGCAGGACACCATACCGCAAACAAGCAGAGAAGTCTCGAAGCTGTTGCTCGACTTCGACCCCTGCATCTACCCTGCTGATCATGCGCTGTAGCCATGCGGAAGGAAGACTGCAAGGGCTCGGTACGTTGATGATCGACTATTGGAAAGATACGTTCCTCACGCCTCTTCTCACGGCACAGCCCGGACCAAAGTAGCTGAGACATGGGAAGTCCAGAATGCCATGTTCGACATGTCAATGCTTGGAGTCTCACGTCGAAGCATCGGAACATGCTGTACTCGGTACCGACGCGCTGACTTCGCCTTCGCCTCTCGCAACTTGCCGTGCAACATATTCTGCATGCTCTCTCACATCAATGTGGCTTGAGGCGAGGCCGACAGCAGCCAAAGTTGGATGAATGGCCCAGATACCCAACATGAGGCGTATAAATCGCCATGCTCCTCGTTCCATATCCTGACTCCAATCAACAACACTCACCAGCTTTCCTCATCATCCCAAGCATTCTCATCTAATCCTCTCGCATCTTCCACCATGAAGAGCATCATCCAAGTTCTGGCATTTCTGCCACTCCTTGCGACTTCCGCGCTGGCCCAAAGCCCAACAGTCAATTGTCGTACGGTCCTCGGCACCAAGTCGGTTGCAAAAGTGCCCACCAGTACTACCACGACGACCGATGCCAATCGTGCAACGAAGACCGTTGTTGTTCAATCGACTGTAACTACCCGCGCTGGGTGGGTGTCCACTTCGACTCGTACCAAAACCAAAACCGAAACAACTACCGACGAAGCCGTTACCGACGTTTTCGAATCGACCACAACGGTGTATGATGTTTCTACCATCACCGATGAGGCTACCGTCGTGTCTACGTCCACGACTACATCGACAACGTCAACTACGTCGACCACCATCGTTGCCACAACTCAGGGCTTCAAGAATATCAGAGACACCCTGAACTCGCAGAGGCTTGCCCGCCGCGCCATCAACCACCCACATGCTGCTCCTGAGAAGCGTGCAGTGGCATCAGGCGCAAAGGGAGTCATTGCCCAGAGCTATCCCGCCGCAGTGCAATGTATGTTTTACCATTGAGGGTTTAGAGATCGAAACCCAAGCACCTACTAACTCCTATCAATCAGGCACCAAGACCGCAACCCAGACCCCGAAAACAGTCTACACGACTCTCCGCCCAGCGACCAAAACCTTGGCCTTCTGGCTTGCCACCACCATAACCTACGAGACCCAGACCAGCACTTCCACCGTCGTGCCAGATCACGTAACAAGCACGCACGTTGAAACCTCGATCTCCAGCGTTCAGACAACAACCACAACCTTCACAACCGCCATCGAAGTGTCCACCACTACCACCACCTCCTCCCTCCCGGGCCCCACCCTCTTCGACGCCTGTAAGTCCGACAACATCTTCGGCGCCAGCTTCAAGCATAACGGCCTGCCCTTCTACGCCAGCAACGTCGTCAACAACGGCCCTGGCGTCGCGTCGGACTTCAAGATCATGGCCGACGGCGCGAGCTCGGCGGTCGAGTGCTGCGCCGCTTGCCAGAACATGAAGACGTGCGAGACGTACATCTTCCGCGCGCAGAACCGCAACTGCTTCTTGCTGTCGCACGATGGCGCGACGTGCAACTCGCAGTTCAACCACCCCAACTACTTCTTGTCGCAGAAGGGCGAAAATAATGGCGCTGGATATCAGGTGGGCAATGGTAACTGTGGGTACACTTACAGTGGAAACAGCGATGGATCGATTTACAGTGTTGATCCGTACTGATTGACCTTGGTGTGGGATGGATCTGAGGAGATTCTCGCCTTAGAACAGTGATGCATCTTGGTAGAATTCGAAGGAGTTTAGAGTTCAAATGTCGTTCCCCACTGTCAGTTCCCGATGATTCTCTATGTGGCGGAGCTAATATCTGTATTGTTATCTTTCATGCAGACCCAAAACTCAAACGTCCGACAAATCGAGTTGACGCTCAGGGGTGGTAAGAATGACTGTTGGTGTGAAGATGGTATTGGTGTGAACAAGAATAAGTACAATCGTCTTCGAAGCTATGATAATCGTCTCCCATCGAAGACCGACGTCGCCTATACGGCTACACATATCTTACATGAGTTGGGGAGGTTTTGATACAGAAAGCCTTTTTTCTTTGATCCGTGGCGATAACGAGCCAGAATCAACAAGCGTCAACGCGATGCTGCAAGAGCCGCGACAAACGCCAGACTCCAAGTAATGCAGGTGATGTTGAGCTGTGGAGCTATGGAGCTGCCTTACTCCAGTCGTTGTTGCTTTTTAAATCACTTTTTAAGCAAGTCGCAGAGCAAGGAAAAGTCGTGTCGGCACTCGCACCAGTAGTCGATAAGGGAAGGCCAAAGCAATATGCCCATTCGGCAGTCGATCGAGTTTCCACGAAGTCCTTTACATGTAATCTCTCGCGCTCTTCTGCAGCTCGATGAACTTCCAACCTCTGGTCTCAGGGTTGGCAACATCCTCGGGGATCCTGGTCACACCGATAGCGTATGTGACCTGCTGGACCTTGTCTTCCATACCAGCGGCAAGAATACCAGTCTTCTTGTTCTTGTAAACGTGTACTTCCTGGGTCCTGCACATGAGGACAAAGACGGGAATCTCGCCAGGGTCCAGCATGCGCGCGCTCAGAATGTCAACGTTGCGAATGTCCAGAATGCGACCATCGGATTGCAGGCCAGCTGTGGTGTATTGATGCATAAGTGCGGAGTAGACTTGGAACTGTGCGGCCGAGAGCCATGTCTTCAAGACTTCGACGTCGCCCTTGACGTAAGCCTCGAGGACTTCAGGCAGGATATATGTACGCATCTCGTTAAGGAAGGGCTCGAGCTGGAAGTGCGGGTCCATTTCGCGGAATTTCTTGATGACTTGGGCAGTCTCGTTCTCGGCGAAGAAACCTGCTACGCGGTCGGAGATACTGCGCGCGGTACTGATGAGAGGGTTCTCGGACTCGTTGTAAACGCTCTTCAGGCCGAACACGCGCTGCATCATGGGCGAAGAGTCGCGGAAATTCTGCCATGACTGCTTCCAGGCAGCATCCTTGTGAACGGTGACGTTGGTGCCGGCGTTTGGGTCCTCGTCGAAGACTTCTTGCTCCTTGAGCTCTCCTGAAGCCTTACGGCGGGCGAGGTCTTCCTCACGCTTCTTGCGGCGCTCCTCGCGCTCAACCCAACCGCCGTAACGTTGGGAAGAACCGTCATCGATAGTCTCCTTGACGCTCTTGTACGCCTCAGTCTCGCGCACAGGTCGGGTAGCCTTTTCGACTCCAGAACCAACAGCAGATGCGCCGTAACGGACGCCCTTCATAAGGCTCGTATCCCATGTCCACGCCGCGCTCTTGCCAATTGCGCCTGCAGTGCCCAGGAAGACCTTGCCTGTTGTCGAGGAAGCGGTCTCGGCAGCCTTTGCGTATGCCGACTTTGCGCGCTGAACGTTCGGGTTCTGCTGGAAGTCGTGAATGCTGCCAGACAACTCCTTGGTGCCCTCGTTCCACTCCTTGCTGGACTTGAACTCGGTGTTCAAAGTCTCCACAAAGACCTGCCATGGTGTCTTCTCTCCGTGAGGTGGGGGCGCGGCCTCATCCTTCTTGCTCTTCTTCTCCTTAGCCTCGCCGTCCTTGCCCTCTTCGCCCTCGGAAGTCTCTTCCTCTTCAGCCTTCTTCCTCTGCTGCTCCGCGCGATCCCATGCCGCCTCGCTCTCAGCCTTGGCCTTGGCAAACGCCGCCTCAGCAGCATCCGATGCCGAAGAAGATGCCTTCGCAGCGGGTTCAGGCTCAGGCTCCTTGGAAGTCTCAGGGGCGGCCTTGCCCTCGGCAGCGGCCTTCTCCTTTGCGCGCTGTTCTCTCATCTGCTTGAAAGAGACTTGTCTCACGGAGCCGACAGAGGCGGATTGTATTGAGGTCGGGAGAAAATGTGAGCGTAGCGCGATCGCAGGAAGGTTGATGGAAGCGCCATTTTGCCGTTGCCGTAACGATGCCTCGCTGTATTCTCTCAGACCTGATGCTGCCCGCCTGTATGCTGCCGTTTTGCCATATGAAAGGGTGTGCTGTGAGGTCTGCAGACTCCGGGGAGCGCCGCCTCCTACTCTCGAGGAGAGCGAGCGGAGCTGGGTTGTGCTCATGCTAGACTAGTGTGTGGGTGCTGACAAGATAGCACCGGGCGACGCAAGTGTTGATATAATACAGATGGAAATGAAAGAATTGGATGAAGAGGTTGGTTAATTAGAGTGTCGCCCTGCCGTCGAGCAAGTGGCTGCGATGAGTTGTTCGCTTTGGGATCTGGAAGAAAGTCTACTCCGCCTTCGGCCAAGACTCCCGAGCGACGCTTTGTCCTTAGTCTAATGCTCATTGAACAATGGCGTTCGTCAGGTCGTCGTCCACATTCCCTCACTCCTCCGACTTGCGCACATGATTCTCGCCTGATAATATTGTTACGGTTGCTGCTGGTCGTTAAGACGCAATTTCGCGAATTCAGCCTCAGTGGATACAGGCCAGAGAATGTCGTTTGAGGAAAAGCTAGACCGCGATACCCGCAGACGGTGAGGCAATCCAGTCGCCGTAGTGACATGCGAGGTAATTGGCTCGCCACACGCTGCAGGAGCAAAGGGCGATGAAAGCGGCTTGATTACAGCATCGCATGGCTGATGTGGACTGGTGCCATCGTTGGGTGAAAGATGTCCCGAGGCCAGGTAGGGAACGAGTGGACGGCAAGAATGTTTTCACCTCATGGGTTCTTGACCTCAAGGAGAGTTCGGTGAATGCGATCTCTTTACACCAGGTGGGCTAGCTGGCAAAACCTCTATAAGCGCAAGGAACACATGAGAAGCGGCGGGGTCTGCGAAGAACCCAAGTGGAAGAACAGGTAGGGGCACGACGAGAGCAGGTGAACCAGAGTGGGTAGGCAAGGCAGTGACTTTCGACAGGGCCACTGAAGCAGGCGGAACGAAGGCGGCAAAGCGCCTATGCTGGTGCCTGGACCGATGGTCCTCTTGCAAGCAGTGCTGCCATTGCTGATGCTGGTATTCTTGCACTTGCTGTCCTTCATTACGCTGTTGCCGAATTGAGTCTTGCAACGCACTGGGTGTAGGGTATGGCTAGTGGCCAGGAGACTCGTTGGTATGTAGGTATGTTGTTCCAGCTGCTCATGTTGATGATTGTCCTGCTGCTGCGACGTCGAAGGGACAGGTGTCCAGAGTTTGTAATGACGATTAGCTTGCAAAGATCCGCTCTGTTCTCGCTTCAATTGAATTGACCTGGCTTGGCCTGGCCTGATTACAAGTTATTTAAGTCCTCTCTCGGGAATGGAAGAGGTAAAGTGCAAGGAAGTCACTGAGAGAGGAAGGAAGGAACCAGTAGAAGACAAACCAGACTTAGGACCTCACTTTGAATTGCAATGATGATTTTCAAATAGGTAAGAGCCAGGCCGTGCTGACACTGGACTGCTATACGTATATTATCAATGTACAACTGATGAGTCCATTGTGCCGCTGAATGAGGTATTCCATATGGGTGAGAGACACTGATGAAATCATCAAAATCCACTCATCCGACCGTCTGCAATAGTCGGTTGTTATCGATTCCATGTTACTGACATCTACATGCGTTTATTAGTCGATGTTGTTCAAGTCCGAGTCTCACATCAATATGTACATCTATATATGCCTTGCCTTACGTAATCACCGCGAGCCCGCAGTCCAAAGTCTCGACACAGGGTACTCGCTGACAATGAACATCTGCGCGCAACAACGCAGTGCACCGCGACAATTCGAGGACCCTATACACACAATGGCGTCCTTCCTAACTCCTCGCACCTTCGCCTCCTCGGTCTGCCAATCATGTCGTCTGCGTCTCAAGCCTGCCGCACTCACACGGCCTTTCAGCACCACAATTGCCAAACCCATAGACAGCGCGCTCTCAGGCCTACAGAACATCAGCGACAATAACTCGCGCCGCCGCGCAAACCGCAACACCGGTGAAGAATCCCTGGCAGACATGCTACAGGCGCCCTCGACCACAATTTACAACGAAGCCGCTGGCAGCAACCTGGACGCCGCCAGGGAGCAAAAGCCGCACCGCCTGCACGTCCTTTCCACCAAGCACAACACGCACCTGACCCTCGTTCAACCGCCGCGACCTGCATCGCAGACTGCATCGAGCGGAATCTCGTCTACGAATGCCAGCGCCGCGGACCAGAAGAAGATGGTGGATATGCTGCTGTCGATTTCGGCGGGTAATATCGGTTTCCGGAAAGCGGGCCGTGGTAGCTACGATGCTGCTTACCAGCTTACGGCATTCACGCTCAAGACGATGAAGGAGAGGGGAATGCTGAGGGATATCAACAAGCTGGAAATTGTTATGAGAGGGTTTGGGCCGGGCAGAGAGGCTTTCACCAAGGCTATTTTGGGTGCTGAGGGAAGAGATATTAGGAGCAGGATCTCGGCTGTGGTGGATGCTACTAGGCTGAAGATTGGTGGTACCAGGAGCCCGAAGCCCAGGAGACTGGGTTAGAGTGATGTTGGACTTGGGTATAGAGGAAGATGCCTCTCATGAAGCCTATGTTTGAGTCGCATTTCTTGATTAGACGTTTTGTCGAAAGAGACGGACGGCTGAGGCGCGGCGTGAAGATCTGGAGGGCTTTTTGAGGGCTGGAGCGAACTGCAGAGCAGCGTCCTCCGCGGTCTGCGCAAGTGACTGGGCCAAACCGTCCTTGACTGCATTGCCAGGGAATTGTACAGCAAATCGGCGCCATGTAGCGAGGGCATTGCGAAATACGGGCTCCGAAAGCCACATGTACATGTACGAATACACATCCGTTTGTCGAGAATATTGGAAGCATAAGAGAACGATTACCTGTTGCTCTCTGCATTGACAACGTGACGTTCTAATTCGAAAACCTGGAAATGATAACATGTTGATCTCTCGTTGTTACATGTAGGTAGCTTATCTCTCGCAGGACAGGTACATGTAATGTACTAGTATCATAGACTGGGATAAATTTTGGGCGACTTTGGGAGTACGCTGTCACAAATCATTTCCCACGAGAGCTTATAGTACTTACTATATGCAACGAGATACGGATGATTCTCACATATCCTTGGAGACAGCTAGCACAATTGACACTCTAGTTGACGATTCTGTCACATATCAGCAGATACCGCACATAAAACCTCGCAAATGAGAAGGCTATGTATGTAATACTGCGGCTGCATGTACTGAATATCACATTTGCTCAATTTATAAAGGTGTGATGTAATACTGGTCCGTCTGACTTGTTATTGCATATGCATGCACAGATGTATACACGCACGCGAGAAATGAGATATAAGAATACCCGGCGCCCCGGACAAGGGATGCCAGCGTGAAAATGGCTAAATGATCCAAAGCATCGGATGAATATTTTGATTGGGCATTGTCGCCTTAGCTCAACTCCAATCTTGTTAGTGGAACAGAAGGAGAGAGAACTAGCAAGGTGCTTATTGCAGGTAGTGTGTTTCGGAATAGATCCAAGCGCGAACACGTTCCTGTATACGCATACCGCTAGACGTGGAAGCCTCGACAAGTCCCTTGTAATCACACCAACCAAAGGCAAGAGACATCTATCGACCTGCCTTACCTTACGACCGAGGGGAAGGAAGGCAGCAAGGTTTTATTGCTGTGGTTTGAGAGGTCCATATGGCAGCACACTATCGAGAGTATGTCGCCCGCTATGCCTGTTCCTGAAGATCTGCACGAGACGGCTCGTCTTTAGCGTGGCCTCGATCCGCCCACGCCCTCCCACGCCCATAGAGTACTGTACTAATTGAGGAGGAGCACGAGGAGGAGGACTGCAGCAAACTGTCTCACACACGTCCCTCAAGTCCACCAAGACCTGTTTGTCCCTCGACACACCGCATACATGTATCCTCGACGACAGCACTGATCTACGTCTGCCGCGCTCATGCGAGAGCCTTATCCGGTTATCATGCCCTGAACACCTCGCATAGCGATCCACCTACACCAGTCGCAGTCGCATCCGTCGCCAAAGGGTACATTGCAACTGGCATAACAATGGCGGCCATCTACGACGCTCCCTTCGCCATCTCCGCCGGCACCAACATGGTGTCGTGCGAGGGTCCTTTGGTGCGATCGCATTCGCCGCCCAGAACAGTCGAAAAGCCACTGCCCTCGATACCGTCACTTCCTTCTCCCACGTTGACCAATCCCGACATGGTCCTGCCGACTGCTGGCTTCATGCGCGATCCAGAATCGCCGGAGAGTTTGCGAGGTCCTCCAAGCATCAGCTACTTAAGAGACATAACAAACCAGCACGCCGGAGCGCGTGCGTCCATGGACCGAGACCGACCTTCGCCGCCCAAGAAAGAGAAGCGTGGGCTTATGAGCCGGAAATTGATGCTACTGCGGAGTCGGACTGCGAGCGACAGACAAGACGACACGGGCAGACACAACTTCCCTGTCCGCATAGACTCGCTCGAGGACTCGTCTGCGATCCCATCTTCGCCGACAATCTATGATTCCGACCGCTTGACACCTCGAGCAACCTCCGAGAAACGCATGAGTATTGGCGGAAGCTCGTTCAACAGTGATGATTACGGCGCTCTCCCTGCATTTTTGTCTAGACATCGGAGCAGAGAGGACACCGAATCCGAGGACACAGATACCGAAAAGCCTGGCGCTATGCGGATGGGCTACAGCTGTAGCATAGCAGGCGGCTCCGATGCGCAGCGCAGGACTCGAGAGGAGGAGGAACAGAACTCGGCCATGTTGAGCCAGCGCGCTGAGCAAATTCTGGCAAATGCAAAGAAACGGCTGAACCTCATGGAAGGCAACCTACGCGGAGCGAGAGACTTAGTTACGCCACTGACTGCTGCCAATCTAAAGCGTGCGACTTCTTTGGGATCTTCGGCTGCATTGCAAATACCGTCCGCGAATTATGGCAACAAACGGTTCCTCATGGATGGCTACACGAACACGAGACCTGGAACAAGCCGTCCGTTGCATCTGCAAATTAGCACACCTTCTTTGCGGAGAGACTATCAGCAAGGTCACGCCCGTACAAACAGTGAAAACACCCTGCCCGAGCGACCACACACGGCTCTTGCTAGAGGTGACATGTTCGGAAGGAAAGGCAGAATCCCTGTGCGACCCAGCACTTCTTCCTGGACTGACCTTAGAGGTTCGCCGGGATACGATTCAGTGTCGAGTCCTTCTCTTCCTCATGAAAATGATACCATGTCGGGAAGAGTGGGACTATCTCCCGGTGTAATGCGTACTCCTGATACCGACTTGGAGCCTTTACCAGAAGAGAGTGCTTCACAGGTGGCTCCATCGGTGAGAGGCGTAGATAGGGACAGTGCTCAGTTCGAGCCGGACTATGCATATGGACTGGGTATCCACAGATCACCATCCACAACAGATGGATTGAAAGGGCAGATGTCCAATCTGAAAAACAGGATCTCAACCCTCAGAGAGCGGGCAAAGGAGGACAGTATGCGCCGGCAAAGCTTTAACAACCTACGAGATGTTTCACCGCTGAACAATGCGGAATATCAGCCTCCAGAGATATGGTACGGCGGTTCAACGGAAGCTGCAACCGGCGCCGAAGCGATTGCCGAAAACACCCCAACGAGAAAATTACCTATACCGCAAGCCTGGGGGTCGTTGCCTCTCAAAACTGGCAGTAGGAATGCCTTTGCAGAGTTGGCGGCTAAGCAACAATCAGGCAATCTAACTCTACGTGAGAGGCGATTGCAGACCCATTCTCCATACATTGCTGGCGAAGATGGGATACATGCGGAGCACATGGTCAGAGCCAGCCGTGACATGCCCGGTTCATTTGACGCGAATGATAACGAAGTTCTATCCAACTTTGGGGCAGAGGCAAACAACTATCAACATTCGGCCAGTGACGCACCGACGCTAGACACACCTGACAATCCCTCTGAATACTTCCCCGACATCGACGCAGAAAGTGTGTACGAAGATGCTGAGCCCGAACTCCCGAACTCCATCGTCCCGCACGAGCAACGTGAAGATGCGTTCGATTACGAAAACTTCTTTCTTCACAGCGCTATGGCTCGTTATCAACAGAGCAGTTCTCCACCTGGCAGTGACTGCGATACCGAGTCCGTCTCGTCAGTGTCCACGGCCAAGGGCCCAACAGCAACGACTAGAGAAATCTCCCCTGCCCAACAAGACGACATGGTCCCACCCGCTACACCTGAGACACCTGAGACTCTGCGCCAGATTGAGCGTAGAATCGCCCACAGCCGAAGCCAGTCCACCGACAGCATCAGCACTTCCGCATCCTTCGCCACAGCCGCCGAGCAACACGGCCGCGCCTCCCCAGGCCTTTTCGGTGCCTCGAAACCCAACAGCCGCCGCTCAAGCCGTGCAGGTCACTTGTCGCGGCCCTCGTCAACTGATCCCTCCAATCTCCCTCGCCCGTCGGCTAACATGAGCACAACGCGTCGCCCACCTTCCGATCCACCTGCCTCCCGCCGCAGAAGCACACTCCGCCGCTCCCAAGGCGGCCCTATCGCAGTTGCCAGTCCTTTGCTGGCGTCGCCTGTACAAGACCCCACGGCCATCGCTGTCAATGCCCTCCTCGACCCGCAAGCCCGCTGCTTGGGTCTCAAAGACAAAGCGCTGGTTTTTGGCGTCGTGGAGAGCCTGCGCAGGGCCTGCGGGAAGTTGCAGGAGGGTGACGACGAGGACGCTTATGATTTGCGCGAGTGGAGGCGCAGGCTGGATTCTTGCCGGAAGGCTTTAGATGGGGTCGCCGAGGAGCCATGATTACGTTCTGACGCGGTATCTTCTTATATCATTTCCATCCCACTTCTTGCCGATTCTGATGGCGCGGTTGATCAAGTCGATCAACCATTCATCCAATCACGCGCCAGAGAGCACCGAGTGCGTTCGCCTGATGGCTGGATAAAGGGACATTTCTAAACACGGATCTACTATCTTTTCTCAGTTTGGGACACTACACACTTTGTAAAAACACGCCCCTTTTCATGTAAAAAGAGTCGAACATCTCTTTATACGATTGTACAAGCTAGAGTACACATTTTGTAATGTCTTTGATCATTAGCATTGTGTAGACAGAGAGTCCCTTACATCTCGCGTACTTTACATGATGCAAAATCTTGGTGTTCTGAAGCAATGTCTAGGTGTATCTACATGTACTCACGAGTAAGCACCTGGTTGGAAGTCCTATCGCGTGCTAAAGACTCGGTATACTGCGGTGTTGAATGTATTCCCTCGAGCCCGCGGGCATATGTGCTTACACATAGACATGAGACCAGAGGACCGACTGACACCAGCAGTAGACCGAGATGAAGAACAGGGAGCAGCCGGTGACTTTTATCGATGCTCCTTCGGTTCTTCCCTATCATTGATTGTTACCGCACGTACGGTCGTACTGAGAATTTAGGTACCTCGTTGAGACGCAGCGTTGACACATGCGAATATACTTGACAATTCTTGAAGTATTTTGCATTCGCTTTCAATGTTATCTGTTCGTGGCCTCGTTGTTGCAAAAGATAACGGTGATGTATTGGAACATTCCATGCATGTCAAAGGTGTGTCGCCATGGACCTACTGTCCGCGACCGGCACCGCCCTGGCCGCCCATGCCGCCCATGAAGTTCCTGGCCATTTCGGCAATAGCAGGGTCGTTCTGTGAGAAGAAGTTAGTTTCCGTTGGAACGCAACATGGATATTGGGAAAATCAGGGATGGTGATCGCGTTGTCGTTGGGGACTTGCGACACCGGGGTGATCCTTCTTCAACACGAAAGATCCAGACGTACTGCGAAAATGTTAGCCTTCTTCTTGACGAGCTGTATCATTCCCCGGGATGCTTACCCATCATGGCAGAGAGATCGGGCATACCACCAGCGCCGCCACCAGCACCAGCTCCTGCACCACCAGCGCCAGCGCCAGCACCAGCACCGCCACTGCCACCGCCGAATCTCGACATCAAGTTGTTCATCATGTCAGGGTTGCTCATCATCTGACTAGCCATTTGCCTCATCATAGGGTTCTGCATGAGTGCACCGAGATCGGGCATGCCTCCTGCGCCTCCTCCGCCACCAAGCATGCCGGCAAGCGAGGAAAGGTCAGGCATGCCACCCGCACCAGCACCGCCAGGGCCAGAGCGCGGGTCAGAGGACACATCAGAAGTCGAAGTGCCTTCCTCCTCGCATCGGGACTTGGCAGTCTGGTAGCCCTTCTTCATCGCCTCGCTGCCGCCGTTGCCTTCAGCCTCGATACCTTTGGCGTATGCTTCCATGCTGCCCTTCGCATCGCCGAGGGCAAAGCGAGTCAGACCCAGACGCGACCAGGCCTTGGTGTACTTAGGGTCCGCGACAGTGGCCAGCTCGGCGTCGTTCTTTGCCAGCTCGTGCTTTTGGCTTGCGCTGTAAGCGGCGGCGCGGTTGGAAAGGTAGATGGGGTTAAGCGGCGAGACCTCGAGGGCCTTGGTGTAAAAGTCAATGGCGGCGGGGTAGTCCTTCTTCTGGAAGGCGGCATTTCCCTGGCCCTTGAGCTTCTCGCTCTCCTCTGTGGGACCGCCCTTTGCGGCCTCGCTATCCTGAGCCGTAGGCGGCACGGACGGTGTGCTGGGACGAGCCTCCTGCGCAGAGCTGGAGCCCTGGGTCGAAGCAGTGGACTTGCCCTTGAGCTTCTCGTAGACGCTGTAGATAGAGAGCAAGTTTTGGCCGGCGAGGGCATCTTTCATGGCGGTCTGGTCATTGGGGTCGACGTGGAAGCACTCGGCGATGCAGTTGCTGGCGATCTCGATGCTGTCGGCGTCTTCGGACTGGAGCGTGCCATCCTTGAGGGAAGAGTTGAGGAAGTCGATCACGGCGAGCGCAAGGCGCTTGTGAGAGTCGGTGGCCGCCTGGAGGTGGGTGTTAGTGGGATGGAAGTTGGAAGTGGCATCGCAGTCGTTGGCGTTGTTACCATTTTGAAAGTGTTGACGGATGTGATGTAGTTGATGTTGCAGGTGAGGGAGTGTGAAGGTGATTGAATCAAGAAGTCAAGAAGAAGACTTTAATCATGTGAAGGCCAAGGTTCGTCCAAGGTCAACTAGTTCACATGCATGCACGTGTGTAGAACGTTCGAGTGGTCGCTGTTGGTATTAGGTTCTGCCTCAGGTTGGGTCTAATTCGATGGAGGGGCTTTTGGCGGGGCTGTCGCATTTGAACGGGCGTATTGGACATTGTCTATAGGTTTACTCCCGCACATCTTCTCTCTCACAGTCACAAATATCCGCAATCATGTTCAAGAAGGAAGTTAGTACGTACCCGGAGATCTACTGGAAGCGCCAGCACTGACAAGCCCTCCAGTTCACCGCCGGCCAGAAGAGTAAGGTATGTACACTCAACATATCACATCAACACTCTGCAATTCGAACAACACCCTGACCTCTACTCCGTGCTCAGGTCAAGTCCTCTGCCCAGCGTGGCGTGCGCGCAAAGGTCCTCGAGACCTATCCTGGTCTTGAGCCCTACATCGACGACATCATGCCCAAGAAGGAGCAGCTAGACCTCGTCAAGATTCCCGATCGCGTCTCTCTCTACTGCAACGGCAACACACCTCTGTTCTGGCAGCACATGGACGATGCGATCATTCCCCACCTGACCGTCGTGCACAAATACCCCTGGGCCTTCAAGCGCGTGCGTATCGATAGAGGAGCTATTCGCTTCGTGATGAGTGGCGCAACACTGATGGTCCCTGGCCTGACGAGCCCGGGCGGAAGACTGCCTGGCGACGAAGATGCGGGTGTTTACGACAACGGAGGCAAGGATTTGGAGGCTGGCGAAATTGTTGTGGTCGAGGCCGAGGGCAAGGAGCACCCTTGTCTGATCGGCGTGCTGAAGATGGGCACCAAGGAGATGAAGGAGAAGAAGAAGGGCGTGGGTATTGAGAATGGACACTACGTTGGTGACGGCTTGTGGAAGCTGGACCTGAGCTAGACTGTGGCTCTCTTGCATAACGAATGACGTGGCTATGTTGCATTGTTTGGGCTAGCATGGGATGAGATGAGATACAGGGCATTATACCGAGAGCATGACATGAACACTCTCTACAGGAAAAGTATGACACCGCCTCTACGTCCTTAGTGGACAATGGACGAATTGAATATTGCTTCATTGAGCAAAGTCATTCTTTGCAAAGCACAAAGACATGATACTCAAATCCATTGAACAGACACAGTAGATTGTCAGGAAGCTACACAGGTTTTAACAAGTCAGCCGTGTATTGTATCTTGTCTTTCTACATTGCATGTCGCCCAGAGTGAAACATTCATGTCGATTCGAAAGTTCCTTGTTCGTCATCGGTCGGGGAAAGTCAGCCGTGCCTGCCCTTCCCCAAAACATTTGTTTCGCAGACCAGAATCCACTCATCCGGATTAAACAAAACACCACATCCACAAGCAACCATGTCGCAGCCTCTCACAATCGACCGCCTCTTGAACTTGGTGCCAGACTCACCTGATGCCGTCCTCGCCCATCTCCGTGAACACTTCCAACTCGCAGGCCAACAAGACTCCCACGGTTACAGTCTGCTGCACGCAGCGACTTCATATGGCCATGTTCAACTCGCAACAGCTCTGATCAAGGACTTCGGTATCGATGCCAATATTCGCGACGAAGACGATGAGACGGCTCTCTTCAACGCAGAAACCGTGGAAATGGCAAAAGAGCTACTTGTGCTGGGCGTGAGCATTGACGCGAAGAATGGTGAAGGACAGACTGCAACGGAGAAGCTGGCAGATGAGGACGAGCAGCCTGTGGTTGCTGCTTTCCTTCGTCAGGCCGCTGATGGTGCCTCCGTCGACGAGGCTGCTTCGATCGTCGCGCAAACAGGCGGTGCTGCCGACTCGGCTGTCGCTCAAGTCGGCGCGAATGGCGTGGATGGTGTGCATGCGCCGCCTCCTCTGCCAGACCACGTCAAGGTCAACGTCGGCACTATGGACGCTGGTGAAGCTGGCGAGGAGCCTGATCCCGAGATCAGGCGCAGAATCGAAGAACTGGCTGCCAGGCCCGATTTCCAAACCGAGGAAGGACAGGCTGAGCTGCGCAAGTTGGTGACTGAAATCATCTCTGGCTTTGGTCAGGAGGGTCAGGGACCCGCGAGTCGGAGGAGAGTCGAGTGAAGAAGTGCTTGACTACTGCTCGCACGGCGGGATGATTTTCGACAGGCCTGCAGCGAAAGGCGACTGCTTCGGCATGTCTGTGTGCTCATGCACTTCTGCACGCAATGCTGAAAACATGCATTGCCACCGTCATTTGCGCCTGACTTTGGTCTTGGCCGTGTAATCATTGGATCGCCATGTTGCTCTTCGGCGCGCTTGCCTCTGTCGCGGGCTTACCGTGGTCTCGCTGCGCAAACACGACGGCCTCAAGGGTGTCGACTTGAATGTATAAGCTTGAATTAGCTCTAAGGGCGATACATTATCCGGCGCGAAACTACTGGGTTACCGGCTGGAAAGCTTTGCTGTACAGAGTTGACGATTGCCTAGGCAGGCTGACTGGCGCACCTCCCAAATCGACGCACCTCACAATTGGCTTCTTCTCGAATCCCCTCCACGCCGCCGTCGCAGGCCAAGCCGATGTCGATCCTTCGCGTTTCTTTACACCGAGACAAGCACAAGCACAAACTGTGGAGGCCCGCAATCTTGTGCGGGGAAATGCAACATCCCAGCAAATGGCGAATGCTTCCAAGGAACGGCAATGGTCATCTGTTACCCTGCGTGCGTTAGTCTTCAGACCGTGCGTGGGCGGAATGAAAGCATGTGAGACAGCGTTTCTGAAATGCCGGAGAACAACCTCCTGGCGCGCCCGAGTACATAGGCGAGCTCCCGCGTATATCATATGAATCTGACTTGCGCCCTTGCTTGTTTCCCTAACCCACCATACTGCTTTCGTCTCTACAAACCATGGCTCCCAGCTGGCTGAAGAAGAACTCTTTGAAGAATCGCGATGATCAGCGAACGAAAGCTTCCGAGCTGACGCTTCGTCAATCTATCTATCCAATTATCCTAGTGACCATCTTGTTCTTCCTATGGGTGAGTGGGACCACCTGTCATTGCGTTTCCGGACATTGCTCCATGCCAGTAACGGCGCAGATGTGAGCTTCGACTTGAGCTAACCCCCAACAGGGCTTCTCTTACGGCCTTCTCGACACCCTTAACAAGCACTTCCAAGACGTCCTTGACATCAACCGCGCCAGGTCTGCAGGTCTGCAAGCCGCTTACTTTGGTGCCTATCCTGTAAGGCTCTACTTGTTAACTGTCAGTAAGGACTGTCACTGACGGAACGCGAAGCTGGCTTCTCTAGGTCATGCGAACTATATACTGCGCCACTACGGCTACAAGGCGACTTTCATTTGGGGCTTGTGTCTCTATGGGATCGGATGTATGTGATCTTGTCTAACAATATATTGCTAGATGGCTGCTGACTTCTCTAGCCTTGGTGGCCTGGCCGTGCTTGTTGTACCACTCCTTCGGTGGCTTCTGCGCGGCTATCTTCATCATTGGTAATGGACTGGGGAGTCTAGAGAGTGCGGCTAATCCATATATCACCGTGTAGGTTGTACATCTGATCCATATTTTCGAATGACTGTTGACATCCAACTAGTTGCGGACCGCCGAAGTACTCTGAGATCCGTATCAACTTCTCCCAGGCGTTCAATGGGTGAGTGTTGGTCGGACAAAAGTTGCGGCCTTTTTTACCGGGAAGCGGCTAACGATGAATTAGTATTGGAACTGTTGTAGCACCAGTCATTGGATCTTACGCCATCTTCAATCACGTCGGTAACGATCAGCGCTCGTTGGAGAATGTGCAATGGATCTACCTGGCCATTGCCTGCTTTGTTTTCTTGCTTGCAGTCGTGTTCTACTTGTGAGTGTCTACTCTGGTTCTCGTTGGGGGCAGTTTAACTGATCAAGTATTACTAGCTCCCCGATTCCTGAAATCACAGGTGCGTGAATTCTGCGAGGACCCCAGAGCAATATTACGACAACATTAGAAGAATCAGGAATTATACGAGGACGATAAGACTTTGCTAGGCGGCTCAGTGAAAAGGACAATTAGCTGACCTTGAACCTTTTCAGACGCCGACATGGCTCATCAGGCGACAGAGACGCACGCAAATGCCGATGTTAAGCCTTTCAGGAAGCAATACCGCCTGTTCCACGCTGCTTTCGCGCAGTTCTGCTACACGGGTGCCCAAGTCGGTATTGCTGGCTTTGTAAGCGCCCTATTCCAGCATTTCCTGCGGATATCACTAACACATCACCTCTCCAGTTCATAAACTACGTGAAAGACGCCGATTCCAGATATTCCAACGCCGAGGCCGCCCAAATGCTCGCAGGCGCCCAAGGCGCCTTTGCATTCGGCCGCTTCGTCGGCACCTTCATCATGAAGTTCGTCCGCCCGCGCTGGGTCTTCCTCGTATACCTCGCGATGTGCATCGTCTTCATCGCTCCGTCCATCACGCACGGCGGTAACACCGGCATCGCCCTGTTGTTCGTCACGCTGTTTTTCGAGTCGATAATCTTCCCGACCATCGTCGCCCTCGGCATGCGCGGTTTGGGCAAGCACTCGAAGCGCGGCTCCGGGTGGATCGTCGGGGCTGTCAGCGGTGGTGCTGTGGTGCCACCTATCTTGGGCGCTGCTGCGGACTCGAGGGATAGTACGCAGTTCGGTATGGTTGTGCCGCTGTGTTTCTTCATTGCCGCTTTCTCTTATGCTATCTGCGTCAATTTTGTGCCGGCTTACAGGGATCCTGCTGATGCTTTCACGGAGACGAAGGTTGGAATTGAGAATGTTGCCGCTAAGGATGAGGAGACGGGAAGTCCTGGTGTACTGGGCGAGAAAGGGTCCGAGAGCGAAGGTGCTACGCATGATGAGGTTAGGGAGGTCGGGAAGGCTTGATAAATGTTTATAGAGGCTGTCGTGAGAGATCAGAGTTTAAGAATTATGCTTCGTTTGCATCTTCCTGTCGTAGTTTACAATGGGTGCAAGTATTACATCGTCTTCTGCTGTTTTTTGGTCGTTAGTCTGATGGTTACATAATCTTCGTCGGAATCTTGGGAAGAATGCTGAGATTTTTGACAGCCCTCGAGCATTTCCAAATGCAAGTACCGCGAAGAACCAGACAGGGAAGCTGATGATCAGAGGCGAATGAGGAGCAGATCGAACGAGCAGGGTCATTGATACATCAAATATTAAAACATTCAAGCAGTCGAGCAGGACGATCACAGAGGCCCAAAATTCTCAAAACTATGATCCAATAGATTTGATGAGTCTTCGGGGAGATCAGCAATGAAGCTGTTCCAGCTATCATTTTCAATGAGCATATCCACTTCTGTCGTGTTGGCGCCAGGCCACATCATGCCATACAGTGCGTTGATTTGAGTGTTTGGAGATTCTTCAACAGGCTCCAAACCGAAGACCGGTGAAGATGCCGGAATACTCGACGCAGTTGTGAGATAGTCTGAACATAGACGCAAAACAATTTCGTGGCACTCGCGACTTGCAGGATTGATTGCGAACATGCTTCTCATGATGCTCAAAGCTGTATTGAGTTGTTCGCGCCAATTGTGGGCCATGCTGCTAGTAGGCTCATTTCGAAGGCAGACACTAGGAATCATCGTCGCCTGAAAGAGGAAGTAAAGCGCATACCAGGATGCCATGCAGTTGCGACACCCCGTATTCCAGAAGTTGTCGATAGAGATGATACTCGTCTTTGCTTCTGCCAAACAGCGACTAATTGCGGTATCTGTTGCTGGGTCAAGTTGCTGGAGACCTTCTTGGCGCATTCGGGCCTGAAGCACTTTGCGGATCACGAAAGGACGGAACATGATGATACGAAGGTTGCGATACCTCCAGTCCATGATACTTCTTGAGAGTGCGTACCGGGGCTCCACTTCATATGCTTCGACTGCCCAGATGGAGTACCACGTAGATATACGCTCGTCATCCAGCTGCAGCAATTCTTGTGGGTCTTGCTTGGAAGATATGACCTTGGCGTATATTTCGTTCGTCATCAAGTGAAAGCGTGCTTGCCCTGCAATGGCGGAGTGTGTAGTCAGAGTTAGACGTGGTGGTGGGGGGCTGACCGAGAGGTGTGTAAGATCTCGATCATCAACGTTGAGCGGCAGAGCAACTTCTATGCCGTTTGCAGGCCAGGCGAGTGGTCGCCCAAACGTTATAACAGCACCCACATAAAAGTTGTACAGGCCCCACCAGACACGCCTCCTAATCTCCATCTGCAACGGGGCTATTCTCCAGCCCTGGAACTCCTTGTGCATGCCCAAGCCCATGGCCATGTGCAGGGCGAGTCCGAGGTGTTGGTAAGCACTGTTTGGCTTTCCACGCTTCTGGATGTAGTTCGATAACAAGGCCAACGCCTGAACAAGAGTGATATTACCAGTCTCGAGGCTATCGATGGTTATATTCGCTTTCGCAGCCTCGAAAAGGTCCAGATCTCGGACTACAGGCTCAGTAGACGTACTGAATAGCCCAATGGCCGCAATGATATACGCGAGAGCGTTCCAGCTGTTCCCACTCGGGCGAGGAATGACTTGCGCGTATTCCGCTCTGAAAGTCGGCTCACACACTATGGGATAAGAGATGTGGTATAGCGAAAAGTACGCATCAATCGCGGCATCGACATCGATATCGTAGATCCTGCGATCATGCCAAACGGGCGTCGGAACCCATCCTGAAGATCCCGGAGGAGAAGCTTCCGAGCTTTTATGAGCCTGAGAGCGCGGCGTGTGTCTTTTGTGCCGGTGCTCCGACTCTGGCATGAGCAGCCTCAGCATTGCGGCTCCAGATGCAACTCCAAGATAACCAGCTCGCTTATCCTCGACTGAAAGTGACGCCATGCTGTCAGTAACACCCGGGGAGTCTGCATCGTCGACAACTTTAGCCTTGATGTCTTGAAGTCCGTCGCCAACAGACTGCTCATCCCACGAAAAGTCTTCCAATCCAGACGGTGGCTGTTCAAGTTCGTGGGATAGAGCCTGTTCGGGCTGCCTTGGCGAAACCAAGGCGGCGCCAGTGCTCTTGGAAGCGTGATTCAAACCCGTAACATATGATGGCAAAGCAGGATGTGAGAGTGGCAGAAAGTTGTTGTCAACTGGAAGCGTCGCACTGCCATGGGATGGCATCGAATTATAAGAGCCCAGAGTCTCATCCAAAGTCGATCCAGGTAATTTGTCCGTTCTCTGTGAAGTGGCTCTTTCATGTTGTTCAGGGTTCTGGGACTGCTGTATGTGTCGCAGTTGAGACTCTGCAAGGCTTGCTCTCTGCTCTGCATTTTTCAAGCGAATCTCCGTTTGCTTCAGACGCGTCTCGACTTCAGTGAGGTATCTCCGCGTCAAAGGGGTTTTGCTGTGCCTCTCGTAAAGACAGTGGCGCTTGTTCCTGGCACAAGGGCCACACTCGGGCAGAGTCCTGTCGCATCGACCTTTGCGCCTCTTGCACTCATTACACGCTTGGTCGTTGGCTCCTAGTGATGCGAGAGATGGAGACTCTGTGTGTGAAGATCTTGGCCGGGCGCTATTCATGTTTACTGTCGTGGACGCTTACGTCCGAAGATGTGGTGAAGATGCGGCGTCAAGCTTCACGGTGCAGCGGCAAGACTATGAGTGTGCCCTTTCATCCGGATTGGTATGCATGCAATGACCACACCAAGTGCTGTACAGGCTGTAGTGGTTGTTGGTAAGTGTCGACCGATGCAGCATTCTAGATCTCTCTACACTCGCGACAAGCCAATTCTTCAGACTTCATCCTTCTTGTGGGGCGACCCTTGGACAACCGTTGCTGCATGTTCCGTCAGAAACCCACGGTTGTGGCAATGTTCAGATGCTTTTGGAACCTGCCTTCTAGCACCTCTAATGAGAAGAGATGCCATTATATCGGTACCTAGAGACGCCTGCATGAAGGTGGAGGTGGGAAAGAGTCAAGTCACATGATTTGTGACGTCATGTCAACCATCGTCACTCTCACGTACATTATGTAGACTTAACAAGACAACACAATGTTGTGCACGCAGAAGGCATCATCCAACGAAGGTGGGCCCCTGTAAAACTACGCTACATTCGCGTGGGGAAGTGTCGGCTTCGCGCCTAAATGCTCGTGCAGCTCTGTCCTCTCAGCACCCGACACTTTTGCCAGAGTTCTTTTCAGTCGAGATACTTATCTGTCATCGTCCGCCAGCACACTCGAGCTTTCTCGTCAGATCACATCAACTGGACTGGCAAATTCAGAACACCACGTCACGTCCCAAAAGCCGTCAAGATGAGTTGGATGGATTCATGGTCCCGTCCTTCGAAACACCAAGCCACGCCTGCACCGTACTACCTGCTTCCTGGTGGCGAAGATACTCCATACTGCAAGACGTGCGGGCGTGTGATTGGTGAGTTTTGCGGTGTGCAATCCCAGAGCTCTTCAGTGCTTACATATATTTAGGCACACGCAAGGCCGATGCGAACAAGAGCGGCACCCCGGCAAAACATTGCTCAAGTCGTTGCAAGAGCCGGAAGCCAGGTGCCCTCGACCGCCGTATTGAGAACGTTTTCGTCGCCTTGCTACAAGGAGAAGAGATCGATCAGGCGGACGGTATCAAGGCTCAAGAATTGCAACACGTGGAAGACGCCGAGCGGACTGGAAGAGTCAAGATCAGCGGAAAGGAGTCGAAGAAGGGCAAGAAGAAGCCAAAGGGCGACTCACGAATTCTAGTTTCATGCACAGCAGTTGAGAATCTAGTATTCGGAGATCGCCATGACCCCAACAAGACTGCTGGTCGGAACAGGGACAGAGCTCAGCGAGGTGTGCCGGACGATGCGGAGTGGAAGTCAGTCGACATGACAGATGAGCCGATGGTCGAGTCAGAGGAAGATGTTATAGACGGTGACGTGCTGGCTCGCATGTCAATACGAAGTGGCACGAGAGTGCGGCCATCGCAAGATGTTTCTGAGGTCAATGGAGGCGTCGGTGGAGAGAAAGGTCGAGCAGAACGCATAGAGGAGAACGAGGAGATGCTGCAAAAGAGGATTGAAGGGCAGCAAAAAGCCCATGAGCGGGAAATGGTACGTTGTGCTGCACGCAGATTGGTGGCCTTTGGGTACGTGCTTGGGTCTGGGACTTGCGAACAAGGACGGAAATGCGAAGCGGTGATGCAAGGTAAGGTTGTCGAGTCGAGCTTTGCGAAAGGCGACTGGAGCATCCGTTGGCGAGAGGACGTATGATTTGTGGGCTGATTTATACAAATTGTTGACTCAAATGTCTACGGAGTGTATTTGAACGGCGCTGATGGATTGGTGGGCAGACGTGGCAGGGCTTCATAGGAATTGTTCAGGTTGATTGTAGCGACTGAGCGCGATGTTCGTTTATGTAGTCTCGAAGGCTGCCATCCTCGATTGGGCTTACCGGTTTGGATTGCGACGGTTGTCGGTTTGCTCGCTGGTTCCTTTGCTCCTTCAACGTTTGCTGCGAAGAGCAGAACAACGGGCGCTTTGATTTCGTGTTTGTTGTCTTTTGTTAGACGAATAGTTTTGCCTTTGTCGCACGCTTTTTTCTGGGTGATTGCAGTGCTTCGTTCTCAGATGGTCTGGAAACGCTGCTTTCGAGAGACGCAGCTTCGTTCTCGGAAAAATTGTAGTCGTAATCCTCTAAAAACGCGGGTTCGTCCTTAGATGGAATGTATGCATCGCTTTCTGAAGATGCGGTTGGTTTGATATGGCGTTTCAGCGGTCGAATAGGCGACCCCCCCATGATGGCAGCGTGGGTATAACTATTAACGTGAAGTATAAACGGGGCAGAGGAGTGTGAGGTGGTGTCGCATAGAAAAATGGTATGCTTGGAAAGGTAGAATGCATCCAAATAAATCTGGCAATTTGGCTAAGCCGACTTTCCCTTGAGTGAAAATGCTATGTAGAATGAGGTTAGGCAGGCTAAGAAGGCTTGATAGATAGTTGTAGAAGCTGTAATCAGAATTAATGCAGCTATCTAAGTTGATTAATTGATACTCAGTTTGCTGAAAGCATAATGGCTACAAATCTTACATTGTCTTTTATTATTAATTAGTTGTCTTTTTGTATTAAAATATTTTTACTTTGAAATCTTGAGGGGACTATTAGATCTTAAGATCTCTCAGTGCCACAGCAAAGCAAGATGAAGAACTAGAGAGTAGATTGTGTAAGCATGATTGTTCATGCTTCAAATTGCTACAGCCTTGCAATCACACATGTTGTCTACATGAGCCTAGAAGCATCCAGACTATAGTTTGACTAACTCTCAAGAATCATAACTGATTTGAAAATTAGCTGACTAAACATTTAACTTGATCTTCTGATAATATGGATTTGTAGTTTTTAGTCAATTCTAGGATAGCATTTGAATTACCTATAATATCATAATACCACTAGTAGAATAGTAAGAGATCTAGAATACTAGTTAAAATGTCATATCTAAAAGCTAGATCATATTTTTTAAGAAATAACTATTAGCTTATAATTTAGTATTAGTAAGTTTTGATTTTTATTAAGTGATCTTGAGAATTTAAACCTAATCTAAGTATTAATATTATCTATTAAGCTAATGTAACTTATTGGTTTATATTAATAAAGTCTTAGAAAGTCAGCAATTTTGAAAGTAATTATAATAATTACATCTTTAGCTATATTAGTCAAATTTGGTTTTTAGCTATAGGATTAGATAACGTGACTGTAGGGGAAGTTAACCACCCCCAGAAGTTAACCACTTTACCGAGGTCTACTTTATAAACCCTGCTTTCTCCCCTGCCTTTCTTCTTCCTTCCCTATGCCTTCGTATACCGAAGAAGACGTGACTAACACATTAAATGCGTTAGCAAACGGCGAATATAAGTCAATTCGTCGAGCTGCATTAGTCTTTCAAATTCCTTATCCAACTTTACGATATCGACTTCAAAAACCAAAATCAAGAAAAGAAAGTCATGTTAGTCAACAATTACTAACTCCGATCGAAGAGTCAACACTCGAGAACTGGATTTACCACGCTGTGAAGTTAGGAGCCCCTGTCACTCTTCAGTTAGTCAAAATTTTGGCTTCTAAAATTCAGTCTAAATGGAGTTCAAGAAACGACGAGAATAAATTAAGTCCTATCTCAGACAGATGGGTCGATCGCTTTCGGACACGCCACCCACGAATTAAGACATGTTTCTCGCGTACTATCGATACTGCGCAGTCTATGGCACTTGATTTTTCGACGATAAAATTGTACTTTGACAACTTAGGAGAGGTTCTATGTGAACACAAATATCCTCCTAGTGCGATCTATAACGTCGATGAAACTGGCTTTTTAATTAGATCTAGTAGGAAATCAGTTGTTCTACTTGATCAGCTAAATCAATGCCGAGAAAAGCAACAGCCAGGACGACAAGAGTGGATTACCTATTTAGAGTATGTCAGCGCCTCAGGGGTAACCCTGCCGCTGTGTCTGATTTTCAAAGGACAAAATCTAAATTCAGGCTGGATTCCTAACGAAACTCCGGTAGGTTGGAAGTTCATTACATCGAAAAAAGGCTGGACTTCTGATCTAATTGGATTCGAATAGCTAAAAGCGCATTTTCAGCTATTTGTTAGTAAATCAACTAACTTATGGCACCTCTTGATCATCAATGGTCATTCCTCTTATGTTACGGCCCGGTTCATTGCCTACTGCATTACATCGAAAATCGACCTCTTTTTACTACCGCCACACTCATCGCATAAAACGCAGCCTCTCGATTTATTGATTTTCGGACCTCTAAAAACTGCACTCAACTTGGAGGTTGACCAAATTTTCCGACATTCTACTATGCGATTACTATGCGTAGAATGGGCTTTAGCTTATATCAAAGCTAGGGCCCGATGCTTTAGGCCTTCCTCGATTGAATCTGGCTTTCGAAAGGCTGGAATCTATCCGTTTGATCCTAAGATTTTACTATCTACTCTGGAACCCCCCCCTAT
>Ga0265797_10000580_pt1 | contig 66549 bp, 83 predicted proteins | sample P2T30metagenome_FD_192433 | JGI IMG/M metagenome (GOLD analysis project Ga0265797, IMG submission 192433) | Plant litter microbial communities from East Loma Ridge, Irvine, California - P2 T30 | ecosystem: Environmental > Terrestrial > Plant litter > Unclassified | place: USA: California...
AGGTGGAGCCGACATGCCTCTGTACGAGTTTGCAGAAGAGTTGTCGGCTACCCGGGGAGAGAGCTGATTATTGGACGAAGCGATCGAGCCTGGTCGTCGGAGCTCGTTGATGGCTTGAGCAATTCGAAGTCGTTTACCAAACGCGGGGATATCGAGCTCTTTGAGCAAATTAGCGTCAAGCTCGAGAAGGAGGTCACCCGTGATTTCGTGTTCTATCATTAGCTTTCGTCCTGGCCATAGGTGAGGTCAAGCTCACCCCTGAATTTCTGGCAGATGGAGTCGTCGAATCCCTTGGCAATGGCCCAGCTGACAACCTCATCGACGGTCCAAGACGAAGCAAGCTTCTCGGAGACACTGGCGTTCCGGTCCAGAGGTAGAGGTGGGGTAGACGGCAGAGATAAAGCAGGACCAAGTCGGTCTGCGAGATCCGCTCCTGGAGCAGGCGAAAGTCTGAGTGGTGCCGGTGCATCCCCAGAGGTGAATCCAGGCGAGGTAGGTAGTGGTATAGCGCTAGCTCCAATGATGGAACCACCGTTGATAGTTCCATTTCCATTGCCGTTGCTAAGGTTTCGGTCGTTTGAGGGGTATGGTACTTCCTCCTCGTCCCCACTTTCATCCGAGTATACTAGTCCAGTGTCACCCATACTAGTCCTCTTATCTCTTTGCTCATTTGCCAATTTAGACTGTTCAGCCAATTTCGCCCTTGTTACCGATCCAATACCGAGCTCATCGTGGTCCTCGTGATCGCTCTCTACTTTTCGAGTATCATCCTGTCCGATACTTTCAATAGCTTGTTGAACTTCATTGATTGTTTTACCCATTACATTGCTCACTCCAGTAGCAGCTACGGAAGCCATGTCGAGTAAGGAAGAACCGCCTTTGGGTGATTCGGAAGAATCATGTCGGACTGTTGGCGGTGCGTCCATTGAAATGATTTCAGGAGGTGGGATAGATTTGGTTTCTTGCTTTGAAAAGTCTTCATGCTTGGAAACGGGGATAATGGGCGGTTCAGGAGCATCAGTGATAGCTTCCAAGTCTGTGGTATCGGCAGAAGGCGGTTTGATCTCTTCAATATAAGTTGCAGGAAATAGACCTTCTTCCCCACGAAGATTTCGGCCCTTGTTTTAGTCAGCTCAATACTTCTTAGCTAGCAAGAACAAAAGCTTACCCTCCACCAGCCATCGCCAAACGCGTCATCTTTCTCCAATACCTCTATATTTTCTCCAGCTTTGAATTCCAATTCATCCCCGTGCTCCGCGGTAAAGGTGTGTATAGCCTTGACCACAAACAACGTCATTATCGCGCTCTGGTCTTATCGCCTCAAGATCCGTCTTCTTACAGTTGTCGGCCAAGAGCCAAGATCCAGTTTCACAGATTCGAAGCCGCAATACTGGTCGGGTAGTTTTGGTAGGGGTTTGAGTAAGTGTATGGTAAGTATCTAACTGAGCAGACGATGTCCTTGAGTTACAATCCCCAGTGACGTTCGGGACTTTCAGGGTTCAGTCGACGGAAGTATAAACTAGGTTAATAATAAGCCACGTGCTTGGACGCGTTAGGCAATGCACAACCCACTTCTCATGTCTATACGTGTACTCGTACCTCAACAGCAACTTTACATACAATACAGATAACAATGACCGTAACAAAAGGTGTCATCCTCGTTGGAGGTCCCTCAAAGGGTACCAGAATGAGGCCTCTGTCTCTTGATTGTAAGCTCACTATCCCCTCTCCTCGAGGTCAAAGCTGAAGGACAGGTCCTAAACCACTACTGCCTGTAGCTGGCAAGGTATGTGTCCCGACTTCCGCCCAAACGTGATGGCTGATATTTAGCCAATGGTCTGGCACCCACTTGCGGCCCTCACTAAAGTCCCTGGACTCACTGAGGTTGTCCTTATTGGATTCTACGAGGATTCAGTCATGGCTGGCTTCATCAAGGATTCAAAGCGAGAATTCCCAAATATCACCATCAGCTATCTAAGGGAGTACAGGCCACTCGGTACCGCTGGAGGTCTTTACCACTGTAAGTTGTGCCCTCCAGATGGAGAGGCGATAGCTGATATCCAGTCCGAGACTCCATTTTACGTCCGCCTGCACCTCAGCATATCTTTATCTGCAACATCGATGTATGCTGTTCATTCCCTTTGACAGAGATGATGGAATTACATTCCAAACATCGTGGAGTCGCGACTATACTTGGTGTTAATGTGAGCTCACACAGCCTCGAACATGGCTAGAGCTGATGAACAGGTCAAGAGGGAGACTGCAACTCAATACGGATGTATCGTTCATGATCCCGCTTCGCAGCAGGTTCTCCATTACGTTGAGAAACCAGAAGCTTGGATCTCAAATATGGTCAATGGTGGTGTCTACCGTATGTGCCTTTGTCACTAATGGTTATTAGCTGATGATAGTATTCGACAGATCCCTATTTGACGAGATCAAAGTCGCAATGGACGATAAACTTAGCCGAGCGGCCGAGGATCCATTGATCAAGCAAGACGAGAATCTTCAACTTGAACAGGATGTCATTGTACCCTTGGCAGCTTCGAGAAAGGTCTATGTCTTTGAAACCACCGATTTCTGGCGTCAAATGAAGACCGCAGCGTATGTCCCTTTAACCCCCTCTCTTCTTGGGTACGTACTGATTTACAGATCCGCAGTCACAGCTTCCTCCCTCTACCTATCTCGCTACCACCGTACAGCCCCCGATTTACTATGTAAATCAAACCTATCGATAATTCAACCATGCTACATTGACCCCTCGGCAACCATTGCTCCAACAGCCAAAATCGGTCCAAATGTCGCTATTGGTCCTTTCGTCAATATCGGTGAAGGAGTCAGAGTCAAGGATGCAATCATCATGGAAGGCTCCACATTGGAGAGGCACGCATGTGTGATCAATTCGATTGTCGGGGATAATTGTTCGATTGGACCATGGGCTAGAGTTGATGGTGTACCGGAGCCTGAGAAGGATGGGAAGGAGATTAGCGTTACAGTCTTGGCTACTGAGGTTACGCTTGCTGCAGAGACTTTAGTCAGGAGCTGTATCGTCTTGCCCAACGTAAGTAGCTGACTGGCTTATTTTAAAGAGTCGAGAGCTAACGATATAGAAAACTTTAACTAGAAACGCTGCCAACCAGGTTCTCCTTTAACTTAACCTAGATTTCCCCTGTCTATAGAAGATGTATATATTATGGCACTAATCAGATCTTCTCAATCAAGGAAAAAAGACAAGCAGGCTCCAACAAATCGTCAAGTCGTATACAAATATCATAAATACATCTACATCTACATCTCCAACAACCTATCAATAGCAACCCCCAAATCCTCTCCACAACTCTCCAAAACAGCTTCCAATATCTCAGCGTCGAGACTAGGAAACATTTGTTTAAGAGTTTGTATATTTGCTCGACGGGTATATTCGTATTGGTCCTGAGAGGCTTCTACTGTTTCTTGGATTTGGGCTGGAGAGAATGAAAATTCTGGTAATGGGACTTCTCGCTGGGGTGTCACACTGTTCGTTAGCTTGACTGCTGTGACGATCTGTGGCTCTCAATCTCTCCTTCTTTTGACTCTCAGTCACGCGGAAGGAGGGTCTACAAAACAAAACAATCGACAAAAACAAAACGACTCACGCTCCTGAAGGCGGATGTGAGTCGGAGATACCCAATTGCGATAATCTCCCCGAAGGACTTTCGGGCGTTTGTTCCCTCCTAGCCCTCCGTCTAGGTTCAGGCGCTCTCCGACTTTGCCCCTGACCCTGAGAGGGACTCTCATCACCTTGCATACCCTCTAATATCTTTCCAATAGCTCCCAGTGGTTTCGAAACCACTTCTCCAGTTCGTTGGAAGAATCGTTTCGTAGACCCATCCAAGCCCCCTAACATACTCAACGCGCGAGCTGGTTCTTCCCCTGGAGTAGTCGGTGCGAATGGGGATGGCGAGCTTTCCGACGTGGCACCTAGGTGACCATGACCATGAGCCAGAGAACGTCGGAGCGAGGTTGGAGAAGGAGGGAGATCAGCAATAGCGGCAGAGACTGAATCTTCAAATTCGCCCTGGGTGATATTGGAGAGAGAAGACGAGTCCATGGTTTCGATAAATTGGATAGCACCCGATAGAGAAGATAGGTAATATCCCGCTTCACCTGTTAATTTCGAACTTGCTCTGAAACGATTTATGTACCTGCTCATCAGCTTACTGAGGTTGGCGCATAGGGAGTAGCTTGACTGACTCGATATTGGAGATCATGTTTTCTGGATTTGCCTGGAGGACGACAAAGATGAGGATGGGGACGAAAGCGTCTGCTGAAGTATCTTCTGAGCCATTGTTCGCATGTCTGAGTAATCCTGTCCATCAGATCACTCTCCAAGGCGCAGAGCACCAGTGGACATACCAAAGATGACCTTGCAGCAATTGAGGATACAAATCATCTTATCCCTAGGTGCCTTGTAATGATTGATCTTCAGCAATTCTACCAATCAGCACTATGAAGGCGGCAAACAGAGGGGAGACTGACCTTGTTGGGCGAATCCAAGGAACCCTTGACTAGCTTCTCCTTCAGGTACATCAAGATGTTTCTCCCTTATCCAACCAAACAATCTAACTCGTTGAGAGAATACGGCATCTCGTTCCAGATCATCGGTCGTTATTGGTTGAGAGGGAACTAGTTGAGGTGTGAATGTACTACCTGTTCAGCTCGTGATTGATGTGGACCTAGAGGCTGGAGAGTGACGTACTAGTTGTATAGACGATTCATGACCAACTTCTCCATGGCTTCAGCAGCATTATCCAATTCTCCCTCGGATTGTGATTTCCAAGGTTCACATCCCTCCATCTTCTCTTGTATAAACTGCTCGTCAGCTCATGTTCATTCATCCATGGACAAATGATCAGAGCACCGGACTCATTAACTTACAGCAAGGAAATCATGAATCAACTTGATCTGTTCATTCACAGTGAACGGTTTCTTTGCAAAGTTGGTCAAGAAACTATCATCAGTCTCCCTTCTCTACATCTGGAAAGGATGAGAGATTGACTAGACATACCTCTTGAGATACTTGGCAATAGGTTCAGCGCTCTTCATCCTTAAATCCTTTAAGAACCCCGAAAAGTTAAACGTAAGTTCTTGCTCCCCTACTTCTTCTTCTCGTCTTTGTGCCGGTACACCCTCCGCCCGTCCAGCTCTAGGTGTAGAAGGTCCAGGTCCAGAAGCAGGAGCAGGTACAGGAGGAGGATCTCGAATCTCTACAGGATCCCTTTTGGCAGGAGTCGCAAAAGGATCAAATTCGGAAATATCGAATGATTTGGCCATAGCTTGATTAGCTGATTGAGGAGTCGATGATGAAGCGGGAGTTTGAAGGGGTAGATCTTTCGGTATTGGTTTAGGAGCTGGTGCAGAGGGTGTTGTGGTTGTGCGGAATGAAGCTGGAGCTGGGGTTTGTAATGGTAACCTCTCTTCGTCGTTTGGCGGAGGACTGTGCGATCGCGAGCTTGAGCTTGAGCTTGAGCTAGCTGGAGATGGGGGAGATGGGGAGGCGGGGCTGTCGATCGTTATGGCTGGTGCCGGTGTCGCCGGGACTGTTTGTTCGTTCTCACTGCTCTCTTTCTCCTGGTCTACTTCTGGTGCTTTCTCGCTTTCAGGCTCGACTGGACTTGCAGCAAGCTTCTCCGACTGCTCCAGCCCCTTCTCATTATCCATGTCGGCCATAAAGTAGTATTACAGAGTAACGACAAAGTAGAGTGTAAGTACAGAGATGATTAATGCACAGACACTGGGGCCCAGCCGGCGCGTCGCAAATGCGCGTCATTTCACCCAATACGACTCTTCCACTTCGCAATGCAGAACAGCAAAACCAAGTCTATGCATGAAACCCATATGATAGCCCAACAAAAGTCTAGCAGTATACAGATCTAGATAGCACCCTCCTTCATCTTGGCAGAGTAATATCTGACCATCTCCTCGACACCCTGCTCGACGTTCCACTGGGGTTGCCATTGAAGAGTTTCCTTGGCTCGGGTGGTGTCGGGCCTTCGTCGCTGAGGGTCATCGGTGGGGATCTCCTTGTGGATGATGTCAACCCTCCTGGCTAGGGGGTTACCCTCCTCCTTTTGGACCTTCTCGACAATGTCCTGGTCATCAGTTTTGGTACAAGAGGGTCAGAAAAAGACCTACTCGGACGGCCTCGGCGAATTGAAGGATGGTGAATTCGTCACCGTTACCGATGTTGACGGGTCGGGTCTCGGGACCGTTCATGAGCAAGATCAAACCATCGACCAAATCGTGGACGTATTGGAAAGATCGAGTTTGAGAACCATCACCGTAAACAGTCATGTCTTCACCCTTGAGAGCTTGGATGATAAAGTTGGAGACGACTCGTCCGTCGTATGGGTTCATTCGTGGACCGAAAGTGTTGAAGATTCGGGCAACTCGGACATCGACACCATCTTGCCTCATGTAACCGTAAGTCAAAGTCTCGGCGACTCGCTTTCCCTCGTCGTAACATGCTCGGGGACCGATACAGTTGACGTGACCCCAGTAGTCTTCTCGCTGAGGGTGCTCCTCTGGGTCACCGTAGACTTCAGAGGTGGAGGTGATGAGGAATCGAGCCTTGGTTCGCTTAGCAAGACCGAGCATGTTGAGGGTACCCATGAAAGAGGTCTTGATGGTCTTGACGGCATTGTATTGGTAGTGAGGGGGAGATGCGGGGCATGCGAGATGGTAGATTTCTGACATCAGCTTCGATCGATCAGGCGAAATAGAGGGTAGACTCACGGTCAACCTCGATCAAGAATGGCTCGACGACATCGTGTCGGACCATCTCGAAGTTGGGGTGACCGACCCAGTGAGAGACCTGAAATCAGCGATTTTCCGCGAGTTTGGGATCGGCTACTCACGGTGGTCCTGGAACCAGTGAAGAAGTTGTCAAGGACAGTGACCTCATGACCGAGAAGCATCAATCGGTCAACCAAGTGAGATCCAACGAAACCGGCACCACCAGTGACTATAATCAGCTCGGACCTTATTCTTGAGAAATCGCGAAAAGAGATTGATCTCCATCTCGCGAGTCAAGCGCAACTCACTCAAGATCCTCTTTCGCTCAGAGTTGGGCAATAGCTTGACAGGGGGGAACTTGGCAACGGTGGTGTACTGGATAGAGTTGGATTCCTTGTCGTAAACAGACTCGGATCCAAAGTCTTTCTTCTCAGAACCGATGTTGACGGTCTTGGAGCCAGACTTGATGTAGCTTGGAGCCTGGATATAAGCTGAATCCTTGTGGTGGATTGCGCAGCGACTTACAAGGTACAAAGATCTGAGGACATCGGTCTCGACTTGGGAATCGAAACCGAATCGCTCGTGACCAACAGTCTTGATATCGGATGACTGGTGTGTGTTAGCTGTGCACAGTGTGTGGGTATCCGTTGGGCTCACTGGGGACATGGTGTGTGATGATTTAGAGAGAAGAGATAGAGATGAGACAAAAAGAAGCAAGCTATATTTCTGGCCAGATTCCCAACGCGGTCCTTTGCAACGCGCTTGAACCCTGAATTTTAGTTAATTGGGGGCAAGTGGCACTTGTAAATGGGAGGATTGAACAAACACATCCAACCAAGAGTGTGTGTCAACTGCTGACTGCCGTATGCACAGCCGATAAAGCCATTCGAGTCAATGAGGTAACATTACCGGACACTATCTTGGCAAAGTGGGGGCAGCTCGCCACTTCATTGACTCGTTCGTTCACTTTCTTCACTGTACCTGCTCCAGTCGCAATGCCATCGTTGAAATCAGGCAGAGGCTTGTCAAGTCACGAAGTTCGTGATCTATGGCGATACGCAGTCGACACCGACTTTCATGCCGTTGATACTTCCATCAAAACTGATGAGCACTTCGTAAGTTATGGATCTGAAGAGCGCTTCGTAGCCTTCGACCATCCTATCGATAAGTCGTGGTTCACCTATGCTATGAACTCGACCGGTCAATGGCTGGCTATTACCGATAAGAACAATGTAGATGTTTACGACCTTCTTACAGGAGAGAGAATGGTGTTGAGTGGACATACCTCCGAAGTAGGAACGATTGGATTCTCACCTACCGACCCAAATCTACTGGTATCATACTCCAGTGGCATGTATGGGTCGAGCCGGGGCGATACCGAGAATGACGATATCATTATCTGGAACATGCAAGAACAACAGGCAGCAGGCAAATCTCGAGTCAACGCGCCGATTGATCAGGCTGCTAAGGTGGGTATTAATGCGGCCATCGCTCATCTTGGAGACAGCTTGAAGGTATCGAGCGATGACTCGGATCTCATGCAGGATGCCCTTGGAAAATTGATCGTACAATGCGACATTCGTAGTCGCGTACCAAGCACCTCCCGTTTGAAGGGGCGAATCAGTACTTCCTTCCAGTCTCCTCTCTTCAGCAACTCCGGCGATTACCTCATTTATGGACCCGGTGGACGACCTCGCAGTAATGGCGACGATACATGGGATCTATGTCTTTACAATCTCGTAAAACGCACCACAACCACTCTCTCGGGCCATCGAGACTCGATCATGTGGACGGGATTTTCACCAAATGACGAGATGGTAGCTTCTGCAGGGTGGGATGGGTATTTCCGAGTCCACGACCTGACGGGCAGGGAGATGTGGAAATGGGATACGGAGAAACAGAATTGGGCGGCGGTGTTTAGTCCAGACGGCAAGTACTTGGCTGGAACAGACGGTGCGGGTATGGTGAGAATATGGGATCTGGGAACAGGGGAGGAAACGGCCAAATTTGATAATGGACCGAGATGGTGTCGGACGATCGATTGGTCTCCTGATGGAAAGTATATCATCGTCGGAAGTGAGAACCATGGACGACTAAGATTATTCGCCACTTCAGATGGCAAGCTCGAGATGTTTCAAGAACGGAGTTTGAGTACCAAGAATTGCGACTTGGAATCTCTCGATCCGAACGTGAGACGAATGGTGGGAGGATTTTTGGGTGTTCATACCGCTCAATTCCTCCCTCCTTCCGACAACAATGAGGGAGATGGACTGAAGATGGTCCATTCAGTCAGTATGGATGAGGGGATTGAAGTCTTTGATTTTGACAAAGGCAAGAAATGGCGCTTTGTCCCGCCATACGATGCCGATGGGTCCGTACAGATGACCAAAGCCGGAGATGGGCAGACTGCTGTGGTGGGCCATATCTGGATGAAAGAGGCGCGGGAGATTGGGATTATTGCTGCGGACGGGATCCGATTCTGGAGGCTTGAATGAGCTATTATATCAGTCGGCATCGTTGTCGCCTCGGGAGCTGGCCCATGCTATGTAGCCGAGATTCGTGCGGGACACATTTTGACGATGTATGCGCTAGCGTTCACCGATAGCTCAGTTGCATTGCCGGTAGATCTATTGCATTGGGTCGGCGGCAGCTATAAACAGAAGGATCACATAGACAACATGCAGCTTCACGTCATTCGCCAAGTCTGTCGCTTGGCACAGTGGGACTTAGCGTCTCGTTTGCTGTCAGGTTCATGAGCACTCAGCTATCACCACCTCTCATGGCCAACGCGTATGACCGCGAGACGTAGACTGCCAAGAGAGGAAGCCCGTGGTCTATGGCGATACGCCATTGACACTGACTTCCACTCAATAGATCCGACTAACGAGAATAGGAAGCAGATTCTAGGTCATGGCACCGAGAATCGTTTCCTACCCTTCGATCACCCGGTCGAAAAGACATGGTTCGTCCACTCAATTAACTCTTCTGGTAATCTACTCGCTATACCTGACGGGAAGAATGTCGACATATACGACATCGAGACTGGGGATAGGACTGTATTGATTGGACACATTTCGGAAGTCAGGTCCTTGGTGTTCTCGCCAACGGATCCGAACTTACTGGTATCCTGGTCGGAAACGGAACTACGACCGAACGACAGGCATCCCGAGTACAATGATATCATCCTCTGGAATGTAGAAGCACAGAAGGGCGTCGATCGGACTCTAGGACCCAGGCTGATCGACAACGCGGCCAAAGCTGGTGTGGAGGCCGTTGTTTCTACACTAGGCTCGAACATGAGAATGTCGATGGGAGAAAAGTGGGACATGAGGACCTTGTTGAGAGCGATAATCACACGGAACGAGACCCGCAGCCATGTGCCGACGTCCTCTCGACTGGATGGGCGAATTGTCACCTCCTATCACTCTTCTGTGTTCAGTAATTCCGGGGGATACCTGATCTACCTTCCAGGTCCCTTACCAAGCTACGGCGAAGGCGAATCTTGGGATATATGTCTATACGATCTTGCAACACGTCAATCCACGATTCTATCAGGTCACAAAAAAGCAATCGATTGGATACGCTTCTCGCCTGACGATTCCCTAATCGCTAGCGCTGGACGTGATAGGACTACCTACGTCCACAACGTCAGTGGGCAGGAGGTGTGGAAGTGGAGAACGGGAACAGAAAGTTGCGGAGCAGTCTTCAGTCCAGATGGAGAGTATTTGGCGGAACTGGACAGTTCAGGGGTCGTGAGGATTTGGAACCTGAAGTCGGGTGAGGAAACGACGAAATGCGACAACGGGCTCCCTTGGTTTAGTACGATTGATTGGTCACCCGATGGGAAATTCGTTGTCGTAGGGAGCCAAAATCACGGTGCTCTCAGATTATTTGCGACCTCAGAAGGCAAGCTCGAAATGCTTCAGGAACGGAAATTGAGCATGGACAGATGCATTTTTGAAACGCCAGACCCGCTAATGCGCCAAACCTTGGCCAGATACATGAGTGTCCATACACCAAAGTTCTTGCTCTCCTCGGAAGGATATGAAGCTTCGCTCAAGTTGAGCTACTCAGTTCGGCTTGATGAAGGGATAGAAGTGTTTGACTTTGTCACGGGAAAGGGGTGGCGATTCGTACCGCCTTACAATGAAGATGGATCAACACAATTCATTCAAGCTGCACATGGAGAGGCTGCGATATGTGGACCAACACAATTCATTCAAGCTGCACATGGAGAGGCTGCGATATGTGGACACCTATGGAGGAAGGAGAAAGGGGAGATTGGAATTATCGCTCCGGACGGGGTACGGTTCTGGCGTCTAGAGTGATTGAGTTCTTGCTTGATCATGCATTGATTATCGTTGTACAATTGAGCTTGCCTGTACTGCATAACCAATAGCCACTGGCAGCGCAACTTGACGCTGCACAGCTCAGCTGCATTGCCCGCAGGACTACTTGTGCGGGTGAGTGTTCAAACAGGAGGGACACAAAAGGTTAGAGAACATGCAAACGCAAGCTGGCTTGCCACGTTATTCGCCAAGTCCCTTAAAGTGGGGGAGGTCGCCACTTCACATCTCGTCTACTCAGTGTCAGCGTACTTGACATATGTCAGCCCAATAGTCTGATATGAAGCGCCCGAACCGAACTCCAGGACTCTCGATCTACCAAGTCCGAAAGATATGGCAATATGCTGTCGCGACCGACTTTCATTCCATGGACTCTGCCGAAGCCGAGACGGACAAGAAGACTCTGGTCTTCGGATCTGAAGACCGTTTCCTGCCTTTCGAATGTTCTGTGCTTGGGTCGGGCTCTACGTTCTCTATCAACTCGACTGGAATGATTTTGGCAATAGCCAATGAGCAAAACATCGATATATACAACCTCGATACCGGCGACAGGACGGTACTGAGTCTACACGCTTGGAAGATCCGGACACTCGGATTCTCACCCACCGATCCGAATCTACTTGTTTCATGGTCAAGTTGTATAACGGGACCACGTATTGCCAATGATTCCGACTCTGATGGGATCATTGTCTGGGATTTGGACCGGCAACAACCGACACAGCAGAATCAAGATTCGGTCCCAATTGCAATTACAGAAGCTGCCAAGGCTGGCGTCGAGGCCGTCATTGCTCGACTCGGGGACACCTTGGAATTGCCAGACGACGCAACGAAAGAGATGGAGAGCCTACTGAGATCTTCAATCGAACGTTACGATCCCGAAAATCGACTTCCCTATTCCGCTCGAATCAATGGTAGAATCGGTATCTCATCAGATTCACCCTTGTTCAGCCACTCGGGAGAATATCTGATCTTTGCGCCTCCTGAGAGTCCTACCGGTTTCATCAGCAACACGTTCGACATCTGCCTGTACAGTTTTGCGAATCGCACCACGAAGGCGCTGGTAGGCCAAAAAGATTCTATCGTTTGGGCAGGATTCTCGCCGGACGATAGCCTAGTTGCGAGTGGAGGATGGAAGGGAGATTTTCGTGTCCATGATCTGACTGGAAAGGAAGTTTGCAGTTGGAAACAATCAGGACAGATACAAGCAGCGATGTTCAGCCCGGATGGGAAATATTTGTTGATAACCAATAGGGCAGGAATGATTAGAGTCTGGGACGTCAACACGGGAACGGAAATCTCTGAATACGATTATGGACCCAGAGGGTGTCGGATACTCGATTGGTCTTCCGAAGGCGATGATTCGGTGGATGAACAATACATCCTTGTCGGAAGTGACTCGCAAGGTCGTCTCGGATTATTCAAGTTTGCAGAGGGCAAGCTCGAGTTCGTGCAAGAGAGGAAACTGAGTATGGAGAAATCCGATATCGAATCGCTGGATCCAAGTGTTCGACCTCAGGTCGGCGGATTTTTCTCTGTTCAGACGGCTCGTTTTGCTCGATCGATAGGGGAGTCGAAGAATTCAATGAAAGTAGTCTACTCGGTCTCTACCGATGAAGGGATCGAAGTCTTTGATTTCAGAACAGGGAAGGGATGGCGATTCGAGCCACCTCACCAAGAAGAAGGGTCAACCAAGACGATGAAGTCTGATAAAAAGCAGAATAGGGTGATTGGGCATTTCTGGAGGAAAGAGACGGGTGAACTTGGGATTATCGCTCCGGATGGGATCAGGTTTTGGCGTCTCAAGTAGTCGGTGTATATCGCAAATCGGTGGAGATCGTTTTTCAAGTCCTGTTGTAAGAAATATAACCTAGTCTGTACGCAAGTAGACAGATCGCGTATCAGTCAGTATCGCACCAACCGATGAACCAACTGAATATTCCGAAAAATGCATTGATGATATTTCTTCACAACCGAAAATGATAAATTGAACGTACACCATGTAATGAGCGTGATATGAAATAATGATACAGTAGTAACTAGCGAAATGTCGACCTGAAACAACGAGAGAAGATCTATCGTCTCCACCACGATCGGACCACACTAGCCCCCCACCCAATCACCCCCGATGGACCCTCTGCGCTGGATTCGAGCTCGGGTTCCAATAGCTCAAGAGCAGTCTCCGCTTCTTCCATATCGAGTGCATGCTGGAATGAGTCATCCGCAGCAGCACGACGAGGAGCGGGTGTCGGAGTCGGTGGTGTCCGGTTCTGCAACGATGTTTGTTGAGCAAATGCGCCTGGGATAACGATTTCGCCCGAGACAACCCTTCTTTGGGCCCTTGTTGATCGTATTCGTCGTTCGGAAGAGGGGAGGGGGGAGATGACTCTACGAGTCGCTGCTGCCGACTCAAAGGCTGGTAGAAGCTGGGGTAGGACAGTTGGTACCAGAGCAAGAGGGGAGAAATGAGGAAGTACAATGACGTCGTTATCGGTTTGAGCGTTAAATGGCGGTGGAGGGGTTGGTGACTGGTCTCGGTAATTCCGAGGAGCGTAATTAGGTGGACTATCCGAGTCTCGTTCCCTGGAGAGTCGGCTGTAGATCGGAGCTCCTCGTGTTGATTCTCGAATAGGTCGTCCTGGAGATTCATACTCTGGGACACCACTCAGTCCAAGAGCATGGAAGAATTGCTCGTCCTCCTCTGCATCATCGATTTCGCTCTCGGTCTCGGTGAGTTCGGCTTCATTGACCTCCTCGGCAACTTCCGTCTCGGCATATTCAGACATGTCTACAGTAGACGCCTCTTCCTCTTCCTCTAGCTCGCTTGCGACGGAAAGAATATCGTCAATCTCTGGCACGTCTTCCAAATCGTCCAATTCGCTTTCAACCAGAGCAGGCGAGCTAGGTGAAGAAGCGACTTCACTTTCAACCTCAACTTCCTCGACCCGCTCATCCAACTTGAATCGTAGACCCTGTTTGATCTCGGCTAGTGTAGGATGATTCCAAGTCTGCCATTTCAAAAATCTTGCTGGAACTTCTTCCTTGGGGTATCGGAATGTAAATCGATATATCGCTGTTTTTGCCAATCTATCTCGGCGGATAATTTTCCGAGTAAGACTTAATGCCGCCCAATCTTTAGCTGCCGTGGGACGGTTGGGGAAGATACCACTAGAGCCTAATTCATATCGCGATGATTTCGGTTTTGAGATTCCCGTTGATGGAGTGTCGAGTAGATCCCTGAGGACTTTGATCCCACGGTGATCGGACATACTGAGTCCGAGATGTGTGTAGACTTCTTCAATGATATCGGCTGTTGGGCGGTATAGGCACACGGGTACGCTGTTGAGTTCGGGAATCGAGACGATAGGATTGGCAGGAATTTGAAAGGCGGTTCGAGGCGTACCTTGAGGTGATGGAGAAATACACATGGGTGAAGCCAGAACATCCAGCTCGACCTCGGACATGTCAAGATCATCATCCTGCTCATCGTAAAATCTGGCTTTCGTAACGGGAGTACGAGGCTCTTTCTCGAAATCATCGAAATCTTGTCGTGTATACCATTCGATATCGGAAAGGTCCATCCTCTCGTCGTCTTCCAGAACTTCCTCGATATCGGAGATACTGTGGTCTTCGGTGCTTGATGAATCTGTCCTGGTATGTTTCCCTCTCGCAGGCATGGCCATCTTGCCTTTACCCTTTGACTTGCTTTTCTTCATATCCTTAAATACCCGTAATTTCGTCAATGGATCCTTCTGGTCGACGGGAGCTTGCAGTGTCCTTCTTCTTGATCCGCATGGTGCCCTCCTGACACCTTTGCCTTTCCTTCTAGTGATCAGACTGTCTTGAATCGTGTTCCCGAGTCGTTCGTATCGTCTTCGTTTCCGTGATAAAGCATCTCCCTCGGTTAATCCGCACTTGTCAAGTGCATTGACGATAGCATCTGCGCTCTGCACATCAGCCATACCACCCTGTGACAGAGAGGTGTAGACATACCGAGGTCTGCGTCAACCACCTCAGTCTGTCCTTCTTGACGAATTTCAGACTGTCCAAGATTGCATCCCCCCTGTCCAGCTCGACCTCCAGGGCAGAGTGCTCTTCTACATCCGTTACATCTGTTTCCTCTTGATCAACGATGAGGCCAGCCGCCGGGGCTAGGACCGTTTCGTTTATTGCGGAAAAAGGTCTCTTCATTGTCTGTCTTCGGTCGAGTTTCGTATGGTTCGTCGGTAATAATTCGGGGTGCGTCCGGCTATTTGATGTCGTCGTCGGGTTTGGTGTCGGTATTGATGGCGACGTCGAGTCAGCGCATGGAGAATATAAACAAGTGACTGATTATACAAGATTTAGAACAGGTACTATATGAACAAGAGAACCACAGAATACAGGTAGGGTCGAACAGGAAACCAAGTATAGGAGTAAGAGGACAGGTATTCGATAGTAGTCACATCAGGTTCATTAGATTAAACGCGTAATCCATAAAGAGTAATTTCGCGTCCGAGTAATTAGAAGTTGCTCATGTTCTACAATTGTGGTGGGCGTATCTATCAAGCGAAACGGCTTTGCTGCTCGCAGACTTTATATGACATATGACGGGGATGGTCGACAAATTCGAGATCCTGCAAGGTGGGAGATGCGGTCCAGATCGGGAAGCTACCTCAACAGGGAGGATGGTTTGATGTCGGGAAGCGCGACGCGACGCGACTGGGTTCCGGGAGTGGTGGATGCAAGCGGAAGTAGGCTATGTGATCTATTGTCGCTCGCTGTATGACCTTGTGACAGATGATGAGATTTATTCGAACAGAGCCGCTGTAACGCAAAGGTGTATGTGTGTGCATGACTGTGTGTGTGTGGCATGGGTTCAAATCTCGCTCCTTAAAGCCGAGAGCGTGCTGTGCCAGCCGGGGGAGCTCTCACTGACTGTACAGGCTGAATGATCACACTGCAATAGACGACTGTCTATAACCCCAGACTGATTCATACCCCTGGCCACCTCTGACAGAGATACCCTCAGGAAGGTCCCCCCCCTTTCGCCAAGCCACCGACGGTCATATCCGACCACGTGACCTGACATTCAATTCAACCAAATCCTCCACCCCTTCAGTCTTGTGTCGACCTGAAAGCACAATATACCCATAATCAAAGCATGTCAGCACCCCAGACAAAGAGAAAGAACGTAGTCATGGCATCTCATGGCCGTGCGCCATGGTATGGACCAGATGGAAAGAATGTAGAGGCATATGTCATCGGCATAGCTGGAGGTTCAGCTTCCGGAAAGGTCAGCTAAGTTGCTCTGACCTGGGGATATTAGCTAATGAGCAGACCTCGGTTGCTCGGGCAATTCTCCAGCAACTAGATCATATTCCTACTGTTTTGATTCTGTCGCAGGATTCCTTCTATCGCCGGCATACACCTGAGGAGATCAAGCTCGCTTTCGATAATGACCTTGATTTGGGTACGTCAAGCAGTCGATGCCTGTACAAGCAGCTGACGAGGTAGATCACCCTGATTCGATCGATACTGCCTTGTTCGCCAAGGTAGCTTCGATGAGGTCGGGATAAGAGAGCTGAAGCTGACAGACAGTGCTTAGCGGACCTCAAAGCAGGGCGAGCAACTGAGGTGAGTCGGATCACTTAGAAGTCTGTGGTAGCTGACATGTAGATCCCAGTCTACTCTTTCAACCATCACCGTATGTTAATCACAAGCGCTTGTACTCATTGTAGAGCGTATGCCGGAGAAGAAATACCTGTACGGAGCAAGTGTTATCATCGTGTAAGCCAAAATATTCCTCTCTGCCACGCAAATACCTTACTTGTAGCGAGGGCATCATGACTCTTCAGTCACCGGAAATGAGGTCTCTATATGATCTCAAAGTCTTTGTGGTATGTCAGCTGTCAGCTTTCTCTAGCATAAGCTGACTTGGCAGAATTGCGATTCAGACATGATGTTGGCAAGACGTATAAAGCGGGATATCAAAGAACGTGGAAGGGATATCGATGGAATTCTCGATCAGGTCAGCTTTACCCCGCTCTTGTTTGAGATCCAGCTGATGGAACAGTACCTGCGTTTTGTCAAGAGCAGCTATGATAATTTCGTCTACCCCTCTTCCCGGCATGCTGATATTGTACGTCATTGACTTGAACGCCGCTCATAGCAGATCGTACCTGGATCAAGTAACAATGTAGCTATTGATCTTCTCGTTACGCATATCAATAAACAGCTCGATACGCGGTCTTTGAGGTTTAGGAATATGTTATCGAAAATAGGCGAAAAGGAGGAGAAGTCGGAAACGGAACATCATGAGGCTGAATCAGGAGTGGTGGTACTGCAGCAGACTAATCAATTACTCGTAAGCTGACCCAACCTGCTGACCAGGCTAAAGCTGATCAACAGGGAATCATGACGATACTCCGGGATCAACGAACGGCGAGAGGGGATTTCATCTTTTACGCCGACCGGCTATCTACTCTGATAGTCGAGAAAGCTCTCGAACTCATTCCACATTGTCCAAAGGAAGTGCAAACACCCTTGAATATCAAGTTTGACGGTGTCACCCAGACCAACGATGTCAGTCGTTCTTACTTCAAGGTTGAAGAGATACTTATACAGTAGGCTTTGGTGGGGATTTCGATTCTGAGATCAGGTGGACCATTCTCATATGGCCTCAGACGGGTCATCCGGGATGTTCAGATTGGAGCTATGCTCATTCAGTCGGACCCAAAGACCGGAGAGCCTTTATTGCTCAGCAGTGATCTGCCCAAATGTGTAAAGTGTAGCGAGGAGAGCAAGAATGTCAGAGTGCTCCTGATGGACTCACAAGTAAGCTAACATTGTCACGTACGTCAGTCAAGCTGATGATAGATGGGGACAGGAGCTGCAGCCAGTGAGTATAGTCAGACCATATATCGGATGTAACTCATGACAGTGATGGCAATCCGAGTTTTACTAGACCACGGTGTCCCCGAATCCAACATCATCTTCCTTACTTTCCTTATCGCCCGCCGAGGCCATCTATCAGTCCACCGCGCATTCCCTCAAGTTCGAATCGTGACAGCAGCAGTCGATCCCGGACTCGAAGAAATGCATTTTCCGATGAACGGTCTACTCCTAGGTGAAGCAGCTGGAGAAGGCGATTTCGGAGCTCAGTTCATCGATGAGAGACCTGGAGACATTGATGAAAAGAACGAGGATGTGATCAGTGAGAAAGAAGCTGAGATGAGAAGATTGAAATTTTCGAGAACAAAGAGGGAGAGTGTTAGTGTTACGGAAAAGAGGGCTTGGGTTGTCTCGCCAGGGATGGGACATATTGGGTAAGTCCCCTCTCGACGGTGTACAAGTCGTTGCTGATGGATAGGGATCGGTACTATACGCAATAAATTTGATGATGCTGATGATGATGACGATGCATATGTAATGATATCCTTCCTGTTTGGGCTTCGTGATCTGTCTTAGGAGATCGAGCCAGTCGCTTGACCTTTCAGGTACTCAGGCGTATAGAAGGTAGTCGTCATGGTGGATGCATCGAGTGGAATAATCTATAAACACGTATATTTGGTATCTACTCGCCCAGTCTGTCGTTACTGTATCTGGAGTCTGAAAAGTCATCACAAAACCTCAGACTGAAGTCACGAGGCTATCTACAAAAATGCCATGAGAGTGAAGAGGAAATGCGGATGTCGCTGATTGGAGATGTATGTTTAATTTCTTCTGATTGTTTTTGTCTTATTGTCATTGCCATTGCCGTTGTCGTTACCGAGTCGTCGTTATTCACATTTTGATACCACTTTCATTCCCACTTTCATTCCCACTTGAACTCCTCTTATGCCCTTGTCCTCCCTTTGATTTCCGCCCCGGCTTTGTTTTCCTCTTCTGTTTCTTCCCTGGGATGAATTCCTCATCTGATTCATCTTCGAATATAAATTCATCTCCATCACTATCCAATTCAGGTTCTCCTTCGATATACGTCTCTACCATTTCCGTCAATTGTGATTGCGATTGTGTGTTCTGGCGCTCCTGCTTGACATCCAGGCTAAGAGCAGGATCTAGTAGGCGATCCGAATCGACAATGTAGCGATGAGAGTGATCATCGAAATGGACATTAGAAATCCCCAATCCGACCGTATTGACTTCTTGAGTATATCGAGGTGGAGTAGTCAGGAGTACATTATGTTGACGATACTCATCACTGACCGAGCGAGGATTTGGGTCGACTGGAGAATTGTGTGACGCAGTGTGATAACCCGAAAAGGTGACTGGTGAGGCGAGAGCAGAAGTGGGTTGAGAGACCATTCGATAATTCGTGAAATTGTAATTTGGCGTGATAGGTGTTGGAGTCGGAAGATACTGCTGTTGTGGAAGAGGTTGCGAGTGATGCTGATGCGCCTGAAGATGCTGAGGTGGTTGTTGAGGATGAGTCGGATATTGCGAATGAGAGATACCGTTGTAATGATGTTGGACTCGCATGGGAGGGGCAGGTTGTTGAAGGTGAAGCGGATGCTGTTGCTGATGATGATATTGCTGTTGATTTTGAGAAAGCATATATGGCGACTGAGCGTACATCGGACTATTACCATTGAGCGAAGGAGTTGACAACGAATAACTTGTCAATGGCGTCGAAAATGGGTTTCGGGCAACGATCTGCGGATGAGGTGGATTAGGATAATGGATCGGCTGCGACCAAGTAGGAGTCGGAACTTGATTGACTTGTTGATTCGGAGTAGAGCTCGGAGCGGACTGATCTTGAATCTGATCTTGAGAATCCATGTTGACCCATTTCGCTTCAATCTGACCCATGTCTTGAATCGGACTCGACAGCTGGGTGAACGTACTACTGGCAGCCGATAATGGCGCAGTGGCCCAAATGGAGGATTGAGTCGGAACAGAAGGAAGACTGTTGAACCTTTGCATATGCGGTGGAGCCGAATGTAGTCGACCGTCCTGCGTCGGTTCATTCAACCGAGGAGGAGCATGCGTCAAAGGATTGTAATACCCATCAACGGCCGAATAAGGTACATGAACAGCAGGACCAGTAGGAGCTTGAATACTGAAATCGGGTACGGCGTGAATATCGACAAGTTCCGGAGAAAGGGAATGAGAATGATCACGAGTCATGGGAGCCGAGACTGATCGATCGTGACTGGTGTAGATTGGTGGTTGGAGACTACCATCTGGTAGAGATACTTGTCCCATCGAGAAACCGCCACCGAGACCACCATCGAGATTGGAAGTGTTTACGGTAGGTCGAGTGAATTCGGGATTGGAGGTAGCTCGTAAAGAATGGCTGTTGATCTGCCTGGACTGGTGGGTCCCAAAACTGGCATCATCCAGAGATCGATGAGAAGATTGATGGGAATAGTCGGTAAAGGCATTCGGAACAAACAACTGGGTATTGACGTTTAGCCCAGAAGTCGAATTGTTGACATCAGACCGAGCATCGATGTTGCCCGAATGTACGGCGTTGACCTGATCACGAAGGCCATTCAGCGAATTCATGACCGAGTTCTGAGATCGGATATTGAAGTCACTGGCTCCACTTTCAGAAATGGCAGACAAGGGTGCGGAGGTGTACGATCCAAGTCCGTATTCATTGGCATGGCCGTGGTGGGAGTGGACAGACGAGTGGAACGCCTGCTGCTTGACGATTGAGTCAAGGTTGGAGTGAGATTGAGACTGAGACTCGACCCCGATCCTGAGCCCGAGGCCGTGATTGACCGAGATGGACGAGTCGAAGTCGGGAGAGAAAATCGACTGGCTACCTGTCGAGCCGATTTCGTGGAGTTCGGTATACGTGGAGGAGAGTGGGGTGCTGATTGAAGCCTCTTGCTCCGTCTCTGCGGGAGAGACGTTTGTTCGGAGGACGAGTGAATCGGTCGTTTCCCCTTGACTTTGGACTTGACCTCGGGACCCAATTGAATTGAGGTGGGGCGGGATATCTCGAATTCGAGTTGCAGTCGCTCCTCCTCCTCGACTCCCGACTCTTCCTCTAATTCCTCCTCTTGATCCTCTTCCTCCTCCTCTTCCTCTTCCTCGTCCAGTTCCGGTTCTCCCTCCTCTTGATCTTGTTCCAAAAGCAAAGGTTCTCTTGTCATCTTGCCCTTCGACAAAGGTGGGATCGTAGCTTTCGCTTTCTTTTTCCCCATCATCGAGGTCGGTTCCGTCCTGTTGACTAACCGCCGTGCTCCCGGACGGGGATGAGACGGCGTAGGCGTGAGGGGCAGTGATACTGTTGGTGATTTGTGATGAAGTTTTTGTCCAATACTGAGGACGACCTTCGGAATCGGGAGGACCAGGCTGTAGAACGGGTCCTGGAGCAAGTCGTTGAGTCGTGTACAATGGTAGTGGGACTGTTGGACGTGACGCTTCAGCGTTGGGTGGAGGTAGGTCGGGATGGGTGAGTCGGTGGTGTTTGAGAAACGTGTTTCGCCTGGCGAACGATCGAAGACAATCGGGTACTTTGCACTCGTATGGGCGTTTCCCAGTACTGTATGTCAACTCAGACACACCCAAATGGGCGCTATAGCTTACTGGATACGTCGATGACGAGCTAACGAGCTCGAGTCGGCGAAGGTCTTGCCACAAGCTTCGCACGAATGTGGGCGTTCACCAGTACTGGACGTCAGCTTGTTTTGGCGAAGAGCAGCGGTCAGCTTACTGTGTTCGAACATGTACAGTTAAGGCGGACCTCTGGATGAAGGTTTTGCCGCATCGAGGATGCAAGCACTGAAATGGTCTATCCTCGTCAGCTGCGCCTGGGGGAAGTGTCAGTCTGCTTACCGTTCATTGGTATGAATTCTAAAGTGTCTAGCTAGATCACTTTTCCTACCGAAAGCTTTATGGCAATCGCCATAGAGACAGACGAAAGGTCGCATCGCGGCATTATGTCCAGCCCCGACCTTGTTGTTATCGTTGACGAGCTGTGTTTTGGAATCGATATCATCGTCATTGTCGAGAGGAGGTAGTTCAAGGTCAGGAAAAATGATATCGTCGACAGTGTCAATGTCATCAAATAGAGCAGGATCGAGGAATTGAAAGTCGAAGGAAGAGAAGGTAGAGTCGGGAATATGGGAGGTAGGAGGTGGTGGGGATAGGACGGAATTCAGAGTGGATGAAGTAGGTAAGGATTGAGAAGAAGACGATAAGGGACGAGGAGGGAAAGGGAGTCGTCCAGACGAACGTTGGTCGTGTTCGTTATCATGGGCATCGGGAATATATTCGTTATCGTCAAAGAAGGAAGAAGAGGAAGGTAATGAAGAGGTAGTTTTGTTTCGTTTTGATTGACGAGTAGTAGGCATGATGATGTAAGTCACAGAGGGGAATAGCGTCAGCAGACTTTCATTAGGAAGTTTACAAGGGACAGAGGGAGTGAGAAGTGTACACGGAAAGTGTAATGATTAAAAGTGATAATGATGGTGGTGAAATTAAAAGTGGAGGATAAAACTCACGTCTAAAACGTCCATGTTTACTCCAGTCCTCTTTCACTCCACGTTCTGCTCTTGAGAGTCTTAGCGAGATAAGACTACAGATGCACTGTGGGTACGGTCTCCCGCACTAGATGACACTTGGATGTACTGATTGAAAAAGTGATGGTTTCGCAATCTCGAGTGTAGTACGGATACGAGGTCGAGGCGTGTGTGTCCGAGGATAGATTGATCGATCCGGGTCGTGTTTCAGATCGATGTGGAGTTGATATATCGTTTATCGAATCACCAAGATACGGAACCTCAAGAAAACAAGTATGGAGAGATGGCGATGAAGATGTAATCTGACCCAAGTATTTAAACCTCCAGTGACCGGGTTCGGTTCGGGATAAAGTAGGGTGCACGGTCGTTGCCGTTGTCGTGATAGATTCAAGATGATAGGGCAAAAAGTCTACCTTAAGGGGTTCAAAGATGAAAATCCTATACTAAAAAAGCGGTATAGAGTCGTGGGGCGTTTATCATAAAGGACTATCGAGACTATCCTATCCGTCAGCGAAAATTCCGGCATGGGTCATGATCTCATCTTGCCGCTTGCAGTGATAGTCACTCTGGAAAAGATTTAATTACTCACTTGGTATGGATTCTATACCGCCGGAACTACTGACCTGTGCCCCTTGTCCTTGCGCTTGCCCTTGATACTTCCACTTCAAGGTACACTGTTAAGGTTCGAAGTTTGGGATTTCGAGGGGTTCCAAAGGATGGTAATGGTGTCCGTCCGGTCGGGTATCGAGGGGGGGCGTCGTTGTGTATATCGTTAAGCAATCTAATTGTACTAAATGGCGGTGGCGCAAAGGAGGCTCGGCGATGTTCCTTATAGAGATGTCCGAATGCCTGTCGCTGACTAGATTGTATGGATTTCAAGGAAGTCGATATATCGTCGATAGATGGTCGTAGATGAAGATGGAGCTTTGGCGTCCAGGAGCTGGAACTTAATTTCGGGGGTGTGGGCGGGTTCGTGACGAGGAACGGGGTGTGAAGGGTAGTGACCCGCTCAAAACACGAGGCGGGGCGAGATGGCAACTGCAGTAGCTAAACGTGTCAGCTGCAGATCACTCCCCCACTCCGTAATATTCACTAATCGCGCAGTTCAATCCAAATGACTCCTTCGATATCCAAAGGTATCCTTTTGGACCTGACCGTGAGATCCTTTGACTAGCACCAATAAGGAGATTGTCAGGAATTATGGTGGGAGCGAAAAAAGTCGAATTTTCAAGGTAGGGCTTGGTATTTGAAGGATTTTGGAGTCGCGAAAGGTTTCCCTTATCGGCGAGGAGATGACCGGATGGATATCAATGTGACGAGACTATGTGGGTCCAAGGGGTCACAAGAAATCTTTACAGTTCTACTAGCGTCGAACGTATGGTTGAATAGGGGTCCAGGATTCGGGAGCAAAAAGGACCGATAGACTATCGATGGCGTCGTTAAAAATCGCGAAAGATCGATAGAGGCGGGCAAGATGGAGCGTAAGGTTTAGATGGTGTGTGTGTGCAAGTGGAATTTCTCGAAACACCTAGTTTTTCACGTCAGCGTGTGTACCCTGTGTGCATCGCAATCTTGTCACGGGGGCTAGACTCACGGCTATTGGGGCTTAGATGGAGCGGTAGTGTGTCGCGGGAAACCGGGCGTCGGTGATCGATATCGTGTGTTACGAGATGGTTTTCAAGGGGGTTGTATAAGTTAGAGGATTTCGGTAGTGAAGCAATCGATCGGTGTGGTTGCCAAGGTCGGTGTGCGATAAGGTATTTAGAGAGCGTGGTGGAACAGTTCTCAGTGGAAGGTAGCCAGCTAGCTGCGAGCTGAAATTGTAGTAAGATGAGTAGATGAGTCGACGTGATTAGCTATTGAAGTCAAGCCCTTTGATCACCTCAACCCCGATCGAAGGTTAGTCATAGCCTTTGATTGTCCGAACTAAAGCATCTCGGCTCAAACCGCCGTCCGAGCCAAGCGCACGACCTCTCCACTTTCTCATGCATCAGCTCAGAGCTTTCCTACTTACGCGTATAATAGCCCAAACCATAATTCCAAGTCAAAGTCCCCTTAGAAAGATGAAACGCGATTGTAGATGATTGGTAACGTTACTGTACTGTATAATCCGGAAGATCGACTGTGGCGTCAAGGGCATCTGCTCTGGAAAGAAAGGGGAACATTAAGGTGTTAAGCCTTTGAGTGAAACGGCTTGTTCTTTTCTGGAAGCCATCCTTATTGTTCAAAAGAGGCACTTTAGACTTTCGGTTCGACTCTCGTTTCCCAGGTTCACATACACAAAACAAAGGGGATCTATCTCTCTGATCGTCAGGGACTGCAGCGACATGGCGCTCACCTATGACGTTTGTTCCATAGTATTCCATTCGAGTGAAGGAAAGGGCTACTTTGATTGATCTCTGAAGGGAGGGAACAAAAGGCCTTGAATGTGCCGGCAGAACGCGGATTCCTTTTGTTCTGGAAAGTTGATTCAACTTTGGTCCCGTGCCTAGGTATACACCACACTACTATGTCCTATACTCATGATATACTGGTGGACGGAGATGGAAATGCATATGGTTCACACTAGTGACTAGTAGACTCTCGCTCCTCAGCTACCCGGATCATCTCTAGCATCTCTTGCAATTCGGCATCGGCGTCAACACCGGCATTGGTCTCGGACGAGTTTCCGGCGCCGGTATGACCTTCACTTGGCGAAATCTCCGAATGGTCCTGTTCGTCCATTGACAACATCAGAGCATACTGCAATGCGTCATCCCCATCTACTAAGCCCATGTTATCCATCGCGGCAAATTGAGCTCGTTCATAGTTGGATGTCCGGATGGGGGTGGTTTGACGAATCTCATCCTGCGTGTCGAGACTTTGTTGGCGTAGCGACTTGGCATCTATCATCAGCTCTGAGGGTGGGGGGGGAATATGTAGGCAACATACCAATATTCTTCGCGCTACTCTTAGATCCTGCTGTTTGGCCATTCCCACGTCGATGCGATTCGACTTTTGACCGACCCTTTCCAATTCCAGCTTTCCAGCCAAATACTTTCCGACCTATCGTAGCGACTATTAGATCATTCTCCAGGATGATCTGGTTAACATTGAAATATCGAGCATCAGGCTCGTGACTAGCAGCGACGAAAGCGTCGGCTGATGACAAGCGGGAGGCGTGAAAACTGCGGAGTAGAACAGGTGGATCGGGTAGCGGATCGTAAACTTTGATATGACCGTCGAAACTGTCATCAGCGGGATCGAGTGGGAGTCACACACCTTCCAACAGCGACTAGACCACAGGATACCTCAATAGCAGTGATTCTACCAGATACCGCTGGCCAGGCTCGCAAAGGAATATCTCGAGAACGGTCAAGGATAACGTCCCACGCCCAGATACAAGCCACACCGTGTTCGTCGCCGGTTGCGACTAGTCGGCCGTAATCCGATACGACGCTCGGCGTTTCTGTTGGCGTTGGCACCGGTGAGATCTCATCAGAGACATGTCCGGAGTCCTCGTCGGCAGATGTCGAAAGTACAGGTGGCGCAGGTGTGCCGGTAGATATTGCGAGCGAGGGCCGGAGATAAGCCTGGAGGGCCGAGAAGGCTCCAGGAACCTGCGAATGAGAGCCCATACCCCCGCCTCCAATTTGCTTGTCGCTGTCGACGGTGCAGTAATATCGAGTGAATGATGATGATCGATGGTGATGGACCAAGATCGAAGCAGTCGACGCATCTCTGGCTTCGAGTTCTAGTTCTTTTACGACACCCATATCCTCGGCTGAACCTACGTCCATCCTTACTTCTATTTCCTTCCCGGAACCGGCTCCGAACCAGATTCGCAAATCACCGTCTTCAGTGACCCCACATACTATCCCATATTCCGGGGAACAGCGAACTATGACGATGTCGTCTGGTTTGCCGTTTTGTCTCCGCTTCACAGCCTCTGATCTATCTGGCATAGCATCTTGTACGATGGACGAGGAAAACAAGCAGACCACAGAGGAAACGACTTCCGCAGCACGTTTGCCCGAACGAGGAATCTCGGTAGTGACCAATTGCCAGTACTTGACACGTCCATCCGTACCTCCCGTCACCCACTTGACCTGCTCAGACTTATCGTCCATCCAGATATCGCAGATTTCTCCTTCGTGGGAGTCTTTGAAAGCGGATATGACGTTGATGGATGCCGCTCGACCTCCTTGACTGGATTGCGACTTGGTAGCGAGAGTAGAGTGGACGCATGAACCATCCATTAGTCCCCAGAGTGCGCGAGTCTGTGATCGTGGAGAAAGGTAAATTGCAGATGGAGTGACGGATTGATCGAGCTGTGGTCGTAGATGTACATTGGCTAGATATCAGCGTTGTTGACATCGCAGAGGTAGACTCACCACCTCTGCCTGGACCCCAGAAGCCCTTGGATGTCTTGCCGCTGAGCGGATCGCTGCGGACTATACTGCCCATGAACAGGCTGGCGCTTAGTACATATGGCGCTGGCCGTGTTGTCGCAGCGATGAGGGCTTCATACTTCTGACGATGTGTCATCTTGGTGGGCGTGTTCGCCTCATTGCTCGGTGCCGGCGCTGATGACGAGCTACTGGCAGGTTGACTCTTGCCTACGACAAGTGATCTAGGCGGAGGCGGAGAATACGTCGGGTAGGATAAGGAAATAGATTCGATGAGACCTAGGGGAGGGTAGTGTACGACCATATCCTGCTTGGATCCTGTCCAACGACTATCTTCATCAGCTAAACTCGCAGTTCGGGACAGCTTTGAGCTTACTCGAGCATCGCTTCTCGATTCAGAGCTTCCCGCCTCCAGCCTCTTCCTCCATCTCCCATACATCCTTGAACAAGCACCTTCATCTCTGCCCTAGCAGCCACCTCAGTCGCGGCGCCATCCCACATGAATCGATTCGCATAACTCTCTCTCCAAATCCCTTCAATACTCAGATCCTCCTGGAGGGTTTTACAAGTCACCGACAAAGCCTTCAAGCTCCTAGGCGGCAGTTTAGCTAAAAGGACATGCAGAGCGTCTGGGGGAAGGTCCAGTAGATAGCTAAATATCAATCGTTGCAGTCATTGGCAAGCACGTTCGACATACCATTTCCCATCTATACCTTCATTTCGAGTACGCCATTTCTTGCCTTTCCCCGGTGTCAATTTCTTCTGAGCATTGAGAGACTTCCGGGCTGACCGAGGCGGTAGCCGGAGTGGAGTTGAGTGTGTGTCGACGATGTCATGTTGGGATTCGCTAACTTGGATAACTTCGCTTGAGTCTGGTGATTCGAGTTGTATTGTGGGGTTGGTAGGCGATAGAGTCATAAAAGTAGGTGCACGGGATAGGATCGATTAGGTTAAGCTAAGCTGATTAGCCAGTCGCAGATTGCTTTCGTGAAGATGGAGGTTGTATCAAATAGAGAATACAGTACTACACGTACTCGTACTGGACCCCGCGCCTACCATATTTTTCGGGTGCCTAACTTCCTTTGTGTTTAAGCGAGTCAAGGCGGAGTAGACCGATTCCGAACAAAAGTTGGCAGTTCTCCACAATTCACCCTCATATCAATCATATATCTAAACATAATGCCCGCACCTAAATCTCACCCTTCTATCGTCGGTAAGACAGCTCGCATGAACAGGTCCATGTTACAGAAGCTGACTTCTAGATGGCTGGTTCCGAGAGATCAACTCTCAATGGCCTGGTATGTTCTCTCCTGTACCAGATCCTTTGTCCTGCTAATGCTCCATAGGCCAGGCTATGACCCTCAAGTGAGCTCAAACCTGCCTGATAAAATCCGGATGATTAGAGCTGATAGACAGGGTCAAGGAGATCTTGCATCACGAGAAGTCCCTCTTCCAGGTATGTCTCGCCTCGAGCTGGGCCGAAAGGCTCTACCTTCTTGAAGTTATGCTGACGTACAGGATGTCCTCGTCTTTGCCTCCGAGACTTACGGTCACGTCCTCGTCCTCGACGGTGTCATCCAGTGCACTGAGCGAGATGAGTTTTCGTACGTCGTTTCGAATACGGTAGCGATTGGATACTGATTAGCAGGTACCAGGAGATGATCACCCATATTCCTATCGCTTCTCACCCTAACCCCAAGACCGTCCTTGTTGTTGGTGGAGGTGATGGAGGTGTCATCCGAGAGGCTTTGAAGCACAAGTCCGTCGAGAAAGTCACCTTGGTCGACATTGACGAGGTCAGCTATATCATCCTTGTAAATGAGAAGAAGCTGACAAGCAGGCCGTCATCCGAGTTTCCAAGCAATTCCTTCCCAACATGGCCGAATGCTACAAGGACCCTCGAGTCACTGTTCACATCGGAGATGGATTCAAGTTCCTCCCCGAGCACAAGGACGAATACGATGTCATCATCACCGACTCTTCCGACCCCGTTGGTCCTGCCGAGGCTCTGTTCGAGGCTCCATACTTCCAGTTGCTAAAGGATGCTTTGAAGGAGGGAGGAAACTTGTCTACTCAGGGAGAATGTTTGTGGCTTCACTTGCCTCTTATCAAGGAATTGAGGAAGACTTGCAAGAAGCTCTTCCCCTCTGTTGGATTTGCCTTCACCACCATCCCAACTTGTAAGCTTTACTGCCCAACAGACGCAGCTGGTAGCTGATCTCAAGACCCCTCTGGTCAGATTGGTATCACCGTCTGCTCCAAGGCCGAGGGCCGAGACCTTGCTCAACCCCTCCGAGCTGTCCCCAACTGCCGATACTACAACTCTGACATCCACAAGGCATCTTTCACCCTTCCCGAATTCGGTCGATCCATGCTCGACGACAACGTCAATGTCCTCCCCAAGCTACGGGACTACGACGATGCCAAGACCAGCAAGAAGAAGGTACTCCTCCTCGGATCTGGTCTAGTCGCCCCTCCCGCCGCCGACTACATTACCAAGCACAAGCACGAGCTCACTATCGCCTGCAGGACTTTCGAGACTGCCGAAGCCCTCGCTGCCAAATTCCCCAACGCTACCCCAATGTCTGTTGATGTCTCCTCCGCCGATGCCCTCCGACAAGCTATCAAGGGTCACGATGTCGTCGTCTCGCTTGTTCCTTACACTCATCACGCAACTGTTATGCAGATCGCCCTCGAGGAGAAGGTCCACGTCGTCACCACTTCTTACATCAACCCTCAGATGAAGGCTTTGGAGCAGAAGTTCAAAAACGCTGGCTTGATCTGTTTCAACGAGATCGGTGTTGATCCCGGAGTCGACCACTTGTGGGCCGTCAAGGCCATTCACGATGTTCACCAGGCTGGCGGAAAGATCAAGAGCTTCTACTCTTACTGTGGTGGTCTCCCCGAGCCTGCCGTAAGTCGATCCAGTGTTCGTATGGGCCCGCGACTGACAAATAGGCCGCCGATAACGCTCTTGGATACAAGTTCTCTTGGTCTCCCGCCGGTGTCCTCATGGCGCTCAACAACGACGGAAAATTCCTCAAGGACGGTAAAGTCGCCGAGGTCGCCGGAAAGGATTTGATGTAAGCTGATCTGTCCATGCCGAACACAAAAGCTGACAGACAGGGCATCTGCCAAGCCATACTACTTCTCGCCAGCATACAACCTCGTTTGCTACGCCAACCGAGACTCTTCTGTATTCAAGGAGTACTACGGTCTCAAGGACTGTGAGAACCTCGTCCGAGGAACCATGCGATTCGGTGGTTTCTGTGAGGTCGTCACTGCTTGGAAGGAGATGGGTTTGATGAACGATACCCCTGACGAGTCCCTCGCCAAGGGATCCAAGGAGATGACTTGGGTCGAGTTGACGGCAAAATTGATCGGTTCTAAGGCCGACGAGGAGTCAGTTGACAATTTGTTTTGCGAGACATCAGCTGACAGTCAGCTCCATCCTCGAGAAGCTCTCTACTCTCCCTTCATTCCCTAAAGATCAATACAAGATCCTAACTTCCAAATGCCGACAACTCGGTCTATTCTCTTCCGAGCCCGTCGCTCAGCGAGAAACCGTCATGCGAGCTTTATCCGCTCTACTCGAGCAGAAGTGTCAGTTCCAAGAAGGAGAAGTCGACATTGTCCTTCTACAGCACACTTTCGAGATTGAGCGTGCCGATGGTAAACTCGAGACTATGACGTCTACCTTGGAGGCATACGGAGACAGGAACGGTGGTTACTCTGCCATGGTATGTCCCTTGCGCCTTTAACTCAACAAAATAATGGGAAACTGATGAATAGGCTCGACTCGTCGGTGTCCCATGTGGTGTTGCCGTCCGTCTGATCCTCGATGGTGTTCTCACCAAGCCAGGAGTTCACGCTCCATACGACGAGGAGGTAAGCTTCTGGACCCTTTGATCACCGGGCACAAGCTGACGAACCAGACCTGTAAGCTTTTCCGAGATGTCCTAGAGAAGGAGGAAGGCATCACCATGGTCGAGCGAATTGTCTAGATGTCGGATATGGTATACGGTATAGATTGGATTCCTGAATGCAGTTGCATAATGCCTGTCTGAACCTTATCTCTAAAGCCTACTGACCTTCCCAACTTACCAATTCCCATGCCCATGGGTTGATAGGCTTCAAACGATGCCCCCTCCGATGCCGATACGGACATAAGTGGAGCAACAAAGGACGACCTACCGAGAAAGTGGCTCATAGCCCGACTACTCCCTATATATACTGATAAACGACTAGACGTCTCAGTCTTCCAGCTCTCCACCTTCGCCTCTCAATCCGATCGTCGAGCAATAACGACAACTACGATTCGAGATGCCAGCCAGCCTCATCCCGACTCATTGTCACGCAAGTGAATATGCTACCTTGAACGCATCGTAAGTAGCATCCAGCATTATATCGTCATCACTCACTCAGCTCACAAGAAGTCAAGCTGCAGCTCTAAGTAATCAAGGTAGTCTCACTTTGACTGAAGCTGGTCGAAAGTTTCTAGAGAAAAGGAATTATGAATCGCATTATGATTCTAGTAAGGGTCTAATCAATTTGATGCCTCAATCACTCAGCAATACCTGACTACTAGGTAATCCGACAGCTTCTAGGATCTGGACTCTCAAGTCCAAGTCAAAGTCAACAATCAGCGGTAGTAAGGGAGATAGTAAGTCTGCTTCAAGGTAAGCTGAAGTGAGGTCTGACTCGTAGGTATTGCCGCTTCCGATGCCTCGACTAATAAGCCGAATGAGGGGCGATGAAAGGTCTGAGGGTCATGATATATCGTGGTCAAAGGATGAATGGTATGTGATGATGTATGAATACCTTCTCTACTACTTCCCGAAGTCAATGCGCATGTATTATACATACAATGAAATACTATGCTGCGCTACTATACAACTAATATATCCTCCCAAGATTAACCCAAATAATATATATCTAATGCTACACTTTACCCCCAAGAACTACCCTTCGAGCCTAACTTTTGACCGGATATTTAGTCTTCAACCTCAATCCAGCCTCATGTAATGCGAAAAACATCGGTCCTCTCCTTTCCAATTCCTCCTCTGGTTTCTCATCCGTCGAGTAAATGAAAGCTTCCCTAACTGCTACTAGGTTCGCTTGCATCTCTTCGACTTTTTCTAGTGGAATCGCAGATAGGATAGCTTCGATATTGTCCATTTCGGTAGGGGCAATTCGGACTGAGAATTTCGACCAATCGAGGAAAGAGGCGAAAGGGTAGTGTGATCCTTCAGCTGTTAGAACGGGTATGCATCCCGCAAAGACCGCATCGTTCACTCGCGGGCTCCAGCCTAAACTCAGCTATACTCAAGGGAGAACATAAATCGAGGTACTCACCAGCTATGCCCCTCGGTTGAGGACAGAATCTAGCATTTGAAAGATCATTCATATAATCCCAAGCAGCGAAATTATCCTGTGGCCCTCCACCAGGGATCAATTCTTTCTTCCCAGCTCCACCTCTTGAACAAGTAAGACGTAATCGTTCAGATTTGCCGGTACCCCAATATGTCCCTGACCAAGTCATGAGATTCGGTCGTTCTCTCATGGGTTTAACCTTTTCGACAGTCGGGAAATGTTCTTTCAGCTCAATTGATCGACATGTTCGAGCGGGAATGACAACATCTTGGGCGGGTCGATAACATGGTGAATCGTAATCTCCCATTACGGACCATACTAAAGTATTGTCCAGAAGCGAGTCGGGGTATAAACTATGTTTATGTCTTGCCGACCAAATTTCCCTTACTCATCAGCTCAATTCTTCTTCCGAAATTCGAGTAAAGGAACGTACCATGCAAAAGCAATACAGATCCCCCAATCATGAGTCATGACTACACTAACAGGTTTCTCACCCGTTCCAACACCAGGAATCGTCTCTCTAGCAAACGCCATGACATCATGCAACATAAAGTCCGCCCCCGTACAATGTTGATATACTGGCAGAACCACCAAATCAGCCTGATCTGCAGGAACGGAAATATGTCGCATGGCTTTGTAAAGGATACTATCGGCTGAGAAACAATGTGTCGACTGAAGAGCATGACATTCGGCTGATTCGATGGCGGATTGACCTTGATAGCCATCGGCGACGTGGAGTTTGATGAATTCAGGATTGGCGATGATAGCTTCTCGAGCGTGAGGGAGGAGGATATCTCGCCAGTCTGTTCTAGCTACTGCATTGGCGAGGACAGGCGAGTAGCCAGCTAGCGAGCCCAAGTGGGATCCTAGCTTTTCATCTGTCGTGCCGGCGACGGACTTGGACTTGAATTGGGCAAGGGCAAGTGGGTTGTCCCGTCGGGGAATACAGTTATCGGCTTGTACACACCGACATGACCCGGTCTGGACGCAAATGGTAGGAGCATCACAATCGTTCCAACATGGTGGTAATTCCCTCAAAGCCCATGTACTGGGTTTGGCCGAAATCGAAGTCGAATGCTGCCTACCGTTTGCCGGAGAGATAGCGATAGAAGAGACAAGTTCTTGATGTTTGACTTTCCGACTAGATTCGTATTTGACAGCTTCACCAGCTCGATCGCAAAGATGAAGTCGGCGAGAGGAATTGAATGGGATTTGACCAGTAGATCCAAATCGGATATCGGCGGACTCATCTAGTTTGTCAGCCTCCAATCACCAGACTAGTAAATATAACACATACGGTCATCTAGAAGTAAAGGCCAGTCTCCCTCAGAAGGACAGCAGAGGACCGTTATTCGCATATCGAATTGAGGAGTGGTTTGAAGGGTGAACCAATTAGTCTCGGAGGTGGTGTTGGAGATAGCATGGATTTGTTCGCCGGTTCCAGGAAGGAGGAGGCGGAGGTACGAAGCATCTGACGCGACCTATTGATGTCAGTCCAGCTCAACAAGGTCACACTGAGACAACTCACCTCGAGGTCGAAGGCAGTCTGAACACCAACAGAGGTATTTCCATAAAGTTCTAGGCCAACTTCTTTTCCATGTCCAATACCCGTAGAGAGCCCCAGGCCTAACCACCCCATCCCTTTCTCTTCCTCTAGCCTAATCCTGACTCGTCTCTCCTCCTTCTTGCCAGGTACTTTGTGAATAATGAAAACACTTTGATTCCAATTATAAGACGGTACTTTGAAGCCATCGGCAATACAGTGTTTTCCATCTTCACATTTCAAGTGATGTAGTGTTCCAGCATGATTGAAACCGATATTGACCGTACATCCATCCAATTTTGTTAAATCCTTATTTCGCTCATCCGCAACGTGGATCTTGGGAGTAATGGAGAGAGGGGAGATGGGGCAGTTGTCGGTGAGGTATTTGAGGTTGTATTTCTCATTGGCGAAGATCAAGTTTGAAATGGTATTCGCTAGACCTTGTTCCAAGTTGTTCGTCGCGGCTGAATCTGAATGCCCGGATTGCGAGTGAAGGGTCGTACGAGAGCCAGCTCCCAGATCTCGAATAGGCGATAGTGTATTGGTCTGCTTTCTGACGATATTGACCACCTCTCTCTCCGTCACTTTGAACCCAGAGAGGAGATCATGATAAACCACTCCATCTCCTACTTCGGCTCGTCTCACTCGCTCGACTATATCCAAAAACCCTTTCACAGCATCATCCACATGGATATAATCCCTAGCAGGCCTGGATGAGGAGTATTGAATCGGTAAACCTGTAAGAGCATTGGTTATAAGTGAAGGAATAAAAGTCGATGCGATTGATCCGGAGTAATCATAACCGTAGATCTCGTCCATCCGGATGACACCACTTCTTAAATTCGGGTCTGTCTCACTTGCTCCCTCAATAGCGAGCTCAGCGGCAAGTTTTGTTTGCCCAATAGCAGAACTTGGATTTCGATTATGTTCGCCTGCAAGTACATCCATCGAAGAAGCCAATACCATCCAGGGTGTCCTTGCTCTTTTAGATGTACCCCGTAATTGACCCAATAGAGCTTTCGTACCGCCTGCATTGGTCTTGTTACATTCCGTCAGACGGGTGGTGCACCATTCCTCGAGAGAGATGCCCGCCAAGTGGATGACACCGTCAATTCTCGTTTTCGCAAATAATTTGGTCAAAGCAGGTGTCGAGTCGATTGATCCTTTATGGTAAGTGAGTGACGGTGAGATCGGTAGATTTGTCGGACGGGCTGCGATATCGAGTACATGAACATTATACGTCTTCATCAATTTCGGTATCAAAGCTTGTCCTACTTCATCAGCTCATCACCCCTTTCGATCATGTTGAGCAGAACATACCAAGTTGCCCAGCCCCTCCGGTAACCAGTACAGTCTCCCTTCCTTCATCTTTGAACCAGGCCCATCCATGCTCTTGACTCTCCGTGATCAAATCGACATCCTCCACTTGCCCAAATGAAGCAGGTAGTACACTCTTAGCTGGGCTGGCTGGATGGAAGGCGAGTCCGACCAGAGTACATATGAAAACCACAAGGAGGATCAGGCGGGGTTGTATGCGTGCTGTGCGATTCGGTCGGAATGGGACTGGAACTGTTATAGTGCGACCTAGGATTGGAGTTCCCGGTAGACTTGGAGAATACAGGCGGGGCATACTGCTTTACTCGAATAGGTGAAGAAGGGGCGGGTTTACCGGTACATCGTCGTGTGATATCGTTCGTTACTGTCTATGACCACTGATCGCCCTACTCGAATCCTTCCAGAAGAGCTCAAATGCAAAGATGATAGAGTGAACAAAACGTCACTTCGAACCAATACCTTTACCTTTATCCGAGTTAAGTTTAACCCTTGAAACATCTTTCGGTGACCGCCCTCGAACATGAAATCCAATTTTACAAGATTATGCAATAGGCTGCATGATCACCATACAGCATCAAAAACCTCCGGCTTTACCAGGTTACCAGGGATCGGATGTCTCGGATGGCACGTTGTAGGGCAGTATGTTCAAGAGGTAGGCACGCGGGTCGGCATTCTCGACATTACTTTTTCAGGGTATAACGTGATTCCACTCGCGCCGCTGACCACACGCCTGTTCTCTAGTCTACGTTCACCGTAGAGTATAGATCTCTGACCGGCTCCTGGTCTGCAGATGAGCAGCCAGCGATTCGATTCAGAGTTTTGGAGATCCATGTACACGCTCCTCGATGCCGATCTTTGTCTCACTCTTAAATCTAGAAATTTCAGCATTGAGCTCTTGGCTTTATAAAACCTAACTCTAATCCATTCAATCTAGATACCAGGCCTCATTCAGGAACCATCAAAAGAGATACAAAAAGATCGGGTCAGGCACATTTCCGACATCTATATCCTCCGGCCTCTGCCCTCTTTCTCCTTTTTCTAAAGGATACAGCTTGTCTCGGATCAAATATGTCCTATCCAGACTTTCCGGGGTGCGAGTGTGGGCAGACAGGTGATAAAGTTCCTACAAGAGGATAATTTGAGACATTGGATACGGCATCTCCTCTTTTTTGATTGCCGGGTAGTAATCGCTAGTAAAAAGTTAGGAAGTACTCGTAGAGTAACGGATATGAGCACGCTATCTATGGCTTGGTACCTGGACCATACACCCTCTTGCCTATTGACGTAACACAGATCAGATCAAATTGTTCATACGCCCATAAACGACTTGATCTTTCCTTCCCATCACTTCCAATCAATCAATCAATCAATCAATCCTTCCTTTCCATCAACAATCGATCGAAAGAGGGCGGGTCTGTGCGTGGGTTTCTTACGACAGACAAAGTAAAGTTTGAAACACGGCGACATAATATATATTCACACAAACCTTACCCCTGTAAAGTACTCCAGCTGTGCTTGACTACCACTCAGTCAAGAACGATCAACGACCCTCCAAACTACGCTCCCAAGATGCCTCAGCCCATTACCTATACTGCGTTACCGCAGACCCCGACTACACCTCACGAACTGGCTTCGCCCCATAATATTCGATCCCCATCCCGCCCCTCACCCATGTCCCGCATGACAAACTTCAGACTACGGGCAGTTCATGTCTTCCTCCTTCTCGCCGTTGGACTCATCTCGGTCCCCCTCCTAACCCATCAATCGGTCTCACCATCAAGTATTCAATCATACTTTAATTCCAATTTAGTCACAACCGATATCTCCCTCCAACATATCCCACTAGCTTCAGGGGGTTTGGACGATAATCTCAACATTCCCCTCACTCTCGAGGCTAGATTATCTTACTTGCTAAGCCGACCGGCATTAGCTCAATGGGAAGCAGAGCTTCCTAATCGACATGCTTGTCCATTCTACACATTCTCTCGAAACACCTACTTCTTCCACGATGGAAAACCGGAGCAGTGGGAACAAATTGGTCCAGCAGAGATCAGGAGGTATAGGTCGAAAATGGTAGATTACCTCCGAGGAGTCGAGAGGGAGGGTGGGAAATTGGTATGGGACAAGAGTCTCGAGAAAGATACTCCAAAGGAAATGAGGAGGGGTATCATCTTGACTGGTAATGAGGGTGTAAGCTATCTCAACTGTTCCCTGGCAACCGAAGCTGATTCGTAGAAAACACTTGATCGACTTCGATTATCACTCCACATGCTCAGGAATGTCCTACATTCAACCCTCCCTATCGAGATGTACCATTTCACAGGCGAGCTGGAAGACAAGGAACTCCGAGCAGAATTGGAGGCTTCTTACGATTTGAAATTGAATGAAGTATCAGGTAAAAGGCCAAATGGAAAGAGTTGGAGTGAGTGTTCTCCTATAAAGCAGGATGCCAAAACTAAGCTAATCGTAGATATCAAGAATTCCGCATTCTTACATACCCAGTTCACCGAGTTCATCTATATGGACAGTGTAAGTGTATTCTCGCGGTCGTGAAAGAAATGTCTGACGGACAGGACAATATCCCTCTAGCGGACCCAGCAGAGTTGTTTGAAAGTATCGAATACAAGCAGTCCGGAAGTGTTTTCTGGGCAGACTTGAACAAGGATCATCGTATGTTCCCCTCTCCAGCTATTGATCAAAGTTATTCAGTAGAGACAGGAATAGGACTGATGAATAGCCGATAATGCAATCTTCAGAATTCTAGGAAGGGATTGTACAGATATGCACTGGCCCGCAGAAGCTGGTAAGTCACCTCTAAGGCAGATGAAATATTGTAGAGCTGATGAAAAAGGTCAAATCATATTCAATAAAGCTGGAAATAATGGTTTGAATCTCGCCGTTCTACATTTAGCGAATCATATGATGGATAATGAGGATATGTATGGGTTCTTGAGTTATGGAGATAAAGATACTTTCGTAAGTAACGTCCTCGTCGATGCTCGTCTATGATCAAATACACACCTAGATTGTATAAAGATCAAGCTAACAAATAGCGATTCTCATTCTACGCTCTTGGACTTCATTATCAGCAATCACCCAAGATCTTCGCTTCTGCCGGTGGATACCAGACTCAAGGCGGTGAATCATCATTAAACTTCTGTGGTCATTCCAGTAAGTTCTGGACTGCGGTCGACTTAGTCAATGAAAGAATAAATCAGCTAACATCACAGTGGTCCAATGGGGTTTAACACCAGAATCAGCAAAGCACGACCCCACATATCACCCAAAACCAGCTTTCCTACACGCAATCCTAGCTAAACATCGAAACAACCTCCAACCATCTAAATTATTCTCACATATCCTCCGTCCTCGACTTGATGGTATTAGTGAACCGAGATTAGTGAGGACTTTGTATGAATTCACAGGGGATTGTTTTGCCATTACGTTGAAAGGACCGGATGGATTACCGGATAGTCCTAATAGTATGATGGATTATCAGGGGGTTGTTATGGAGGATATGAAGGATTTGTTGGGTGGGAAAGAGGTTTGGGAAGCTTTGGTTGAGATTAGTGAGAAGTTTGTCGCTATCTAGTCGAGTGGTCGAGCATAGCGAGACCGATCAGCTTCATAGCGGGAATCGCGTCAAGATATAAGACGAAACAGAGAGGAGCATTCAAGTGTATATTAGTTCAGTTATACGTTTCATAGACTCCCTTTTACGTTTCCGGGTCTATCATCATTTTATATCTATAGTCATCATGCATCGTGCAGTTTTATCAATCACGTCGTTTGCTGAGCAGGATATGGACACTAGTCAGTCATCCTTCACATGCGAGGAGAGCTTGTAACGGAACATGGCTTCAAAAATGCATACAGTCCAATGTCACTAACCACCGTTTTCTCTATCTGGTGAACTATATAGATCAGCTTATGTTCCACTTTAAATCGAAGAACTTCAAGATGACGTACCTGAATATCATCGATCTTTAGAATCAAAGCTACTGTCTCTGTAGCTAGTTCCAATGCAGATGTCGAGACCAGTAATGGTTGAACGACTTTTTCATCCAGGATATTTGAAATGATTCCCTGATTGTCAGTATTAAACTCTTGTTCTCGTTTGGTGATGGCGAGTGGCTAGTGGGGGAGCGAGTACAGTAGAGCAAGAAGGGTGAAGTAACCAAGACAGAGGACTCACCTTCTTAACATTAATCCCAGCATTCCTCTCTCCCATAGCATGTTTATTCCTTAACTCCGTAACGATCGAGATAGGGTTCAAACCAGCATTCTCGGCAAGTGTAGTTGGGATAACTTCAAGAGCTTCTGCGTATGCTTGGAAACAATATGCTTCTTTTCCTTTTAGAGTCTGAGCGTGTTGTGTTAGGAGTCTTGAGACGTGGATCTCGGGAGCTCCTCCTCCTGCGATTAATGCCCTATTTGTCAGCCTCTTGTACAATATACTTGATATTCTGGCGGATGGCAAAGACTGCTAATGCAGCCTGCAGCCTGATTGAGACGTACCTCTTCTTCACAAGACACCTGACGACACAGAGAGCATCGTGCAAACTCCTCTCACTCTCCTCCAATACCAATGAATTCGCACCTGTCAAAACCACACTGACGGTCCTTCCGGGATTCTTGACTCCAGTAACTTTAACAACCTTGGCTCCACTCTGACTAGCTTCCTCGACAAGTTCAGCCGAACCAAGTTTATCTTCTGTGAATGCTTCAATATCGGCAACGGGTTTAGCGCCCGTAGATTTCGAAATGAAATCAATTTCATCTCGTTCGATATCTTTGATAACCATGATTTTGAGTTTGGCGAGGAAATGTAGTGATAGATCGGTTACTGCGTCTCGTAGAATTGATTTCTGGATCAGGAGGACGTTACAGCCAGTCTTTTTGATTCGTTTACAGAGATTGAGGAGGTATTGACGTTCTTCCTTGAGGATCTTGTCCATTTGTCGATAATCGTTGACCACAATCTGGTTGTCCATCTACCATCAGCCATGTCCAGTCCAATCCTCTCCATCTGCTCATTTGTGAATATACGTACATCAGGCTTTGGGGAAGAAAGCTGGAATTGGATTAATCCAATCTTGGCCTTCTCCATCCTAGTAGGTCCACCAGCATTGTTCATGACTGGCTGATTCAATGCCAATCCCTCAATCAATTCGGTATCGTCAATTGTTCCTCCGACTTTCTTGACTAGTCGAATATCTCTCAAGTCAACGTTGGACGAGGTGGGTGTGACGAGTCGAGTGACTGCCGAGACAGCGATAGGTGCGAGGGTGGACGAGTACTGGGATACGATCTGTATAATCAGCTCTGCTTGCTTACACAGAAGGGGCCTAGCTCACCTTGGAGTTTAAACTGGTACCAGCAGCACGGAGGAGTGCTTCTCTATCATTCAAATCCACAGGAGTCGACATTCCCTCCAAGAACTCGACGGCTTTAGTAGCAGCATTCTGGAAAGACTGAGCGATAGTAGTAGGGTGAATACCTATTCATCAGTTTCCGCCCAATCATCCGAGCACGACAGCATACCCTGAGCGAGGAGCTTCTCAGCAGCACCAAGTAGTGATCCAGCAAGGACGACGACTGAAGTAGTTCCATCTCCAGCTTCAATATCCTGAGCCGCGGAAAGTTCTACCAGCTATCCCTATCAGCTTTGTCTCTGGCTTCGCGAGTTAAAGAGCTTACCATTCGAGCAGCGGGATGTAGTACAGCCATATGCTTCAAGATGGTAGCTCCATCATTGGTAATGACGACTTCACCGGTACTGGTTTGGATCTATTGTCTATTCAGCTTCCATCCCTATTCCAGATGACGACAAAGCGCACCATTTTGTCCATTCCTTTTGGCCCCAGACTCGTTCGAACGGCATCAGAGACAGCTGAATATCAGCGCATATCCATGTCTACATGTAAGGGAAGAGACGCACCCTTGGCAGCGTTCATGTTAGATAATCTAACTTCCGTAGGTTTCCCCTAATATCCATCAGTATTCTGTTGCAAGCACATGGAGAAGGGGAAAACGTACCTTATCGCTGAACTGCGAGTCTGAGATACCCTGAGGGGCAGCTGCTACTTTTGCTGCCATTGTATCTGATAGGATATGGTGTAGAGGTAGATATAGATATTTTGGATGAACATGGAACTTCGACGCACAGACGCGCCTTCGCGAAAGAACCACAGAGAGATGAGGGGAATGACACGTCATACTAACCGATTAGATATGGTGTCTGTCTCTACTGTCTTCTCCCGAACTTGACTATCACACATATAACAATGGCAAGTGTAGCATCAGGATCAAGGAGACAACCAGTTGCAGGAGATATTATCATGGATGTAAGCTAGAACTCCCGGAATCCTGGGTAAAGCTGATAAGCAGTTTGCGGACGGAGGATCATACAACAAAAGTCAGTCGACTGATCCCGTTAGGAGCACGCAACTGACAAATCAGGCAAATTAGAAGACGCAGTAGTTGAACTGGAGCGAAAAAGGTTGAACAAGGAAAACGAGCGAAAAGCGGCAAAAGCAATGGAATCTCTAAATGTCACTGCTGCCCCAGCTGCACTCAAGGAAGGTGATGTGGAATTGATCGTAAGTCTTTATCCTTTTTGTCACAAGGTCAATATTGGTACCGAAAGGCATAGCTGATGAAAGATCCGACAAGTTGGATGTACGAAATCTGAAGCTGAGGAGGCATTACGTGCGAATAAAGGGGATTTAGTGGGTACTTTGGTCAAGCTTGTTCAGCCTCGTTCTAGGGCTAGATCAGTTGATGGCGGAGCTGAGAAGGTTTGATTCTTATGTTATAAGAACATGCCATGCCATGCAATGTACAACCCTATGTAATCAATACAACTGTTTTGGACCATCATGCCCCTCTACTCTCCTGTCCTTTCCGTTCCATCCCACTAATACGCTCGCTATCACTCCCAGCGCTAGACCTCCTCCAGGTATCCCTGTATAATCAACCTCTCGACAGCACTTCTTGCTAATCTAAATCTCTCTCCCTTTCTAAAATCTACCCTCTCCCCACCTTCCAACACAACCTCTCCAGCATCCTTGACAACCCTCACATCAACCATCAATTCCCCTGGCGGTTTCTCAATCCCTCCCGTAAGATCCAATACATCCAAGAAATCCGTTTTATAATCCAATACCAAATTATTATATCCCCTCAGAAAATCTAATTCTTGTGGACTTAATGCCGATCGAAGGTCGGGAGCTTCAGCATCGTTCGTCGGTGTCGATAATAAATGTGCCAAAGATCCACCTGCGTCCCAATATCTCTCCTTGATACCACCGACTCTCGTGTGCAAGTACGCCAAAAGACATCTCTTGTTTCGCCTAGCAGCTAGATGTTGTACTGTGAGATTACACACAAGTGAACGATCTTGCGATAATGAGACTTGACCATGTGTTTCGGCAGCTGTAGTGATGGACGTTCCTAATTGACGGGTTTCAAGGGCGATAGAGAGAATCAAGTTTTGGGCGTATTTCGGTAATGGTAATTGAGAAGTTGATGATTGTGTAGCCCGGTGAGATGAAGTGACGAGTTGATGTGCTAGATCTCCGTACATTGTTATGAATCAGCTCGAGATGAGGTGGGGGTTACTTTGTACGCGACTGAGGAGAGAACCTAGACGCGACTCTGTACTAGACTTGGGCGGGATTATTCGGCTGAATGTCCGCTTATTTGCTCCTCCTTCTCCGCCCAAACCCCTTCCTTCGAATTGTCCATCACTACCTACCTATTCATATATATCATATAGTAAGTCACCCTCCATCCACCCAAGAGAGCACAACACTGACAAACAAGCAATGCTCCGTTCTATCCGTTGCGCTACCAACGTCGCTCGTTCCGGTGCGTCTCCCATTCTGTCGCTATGAAACTAAAAATGGAGAATAGTCAGAAACTGATGACCAGGGTCCAGCAGGTCATTCAATACCTCGGCACCAAGGAAATCATACGAGGACACTATCCAGAACATCCTCATCAGTACGTCTATATCCCTCACATAAATAGGCATGACGGGCAAGAAGGCTGACCCTCAGACCGGGATACTAAAGTTCTCGTCCAGGGTTTCACCGGAAAGACCGTATGCTTGCTTCTTCTAAAGTACTAAAGTACAGTGTATGAAATACCTAACAAACAGGGAACTTTCCACGCTCAACAGGCTATCGACTATGGAACTCGAATGATTGGAGGAACCAACCCCAAGGTCAGTCCTCTCACTTCACATTACAGCCGATGGCATTGGCATAGCTAACAAGGCAGAAAGCAGGTCAAACCCACCTCGGTCTCCCCGTATTCGGATCAGTCAGAGATGCTGTTCGTGAATCCCAGCCGGACGCTTCAGTTATCTACGTCCCACCCGCAGGAGCCGCCGACGCAATTATCGAAGCTATTGAAAATGAAATCAAATTGATTGTTACCATTACCGAAGGTATTCCCCAGAGGGATCAAATTAGGGTAATGAACGCTCTCAAGAGTCAAAGTAAGAGTAGGATGATTGGTGGTAACTGTCCTGGTATTATTGGAGATGGATGCAAGATGGGTATTATGCCTGGACATATCTTCAAGCAGGGAAGGATCGGTGTTGTCTCCAGGTCTGGAACGTGAGTTATTTGAATTGTAGCGTAGTGTGGAATTCGGTGCTGATGTTAGTTTGACCTACGAGGCTGTCAAGTAAGTTATACTACTACTATACAGCTCATGCTGTATCTCTTCAAGTAAAACAAGCTGACCCACAGCCAAACCACCAACGTCGGCCTAGGACAATCCCTAACAGTCGGTATCGGAGGTGACCCATTCCCCGGAACTCAACATATCGACGTAGTCAAAGTCCTCCTTTCCGACCCCAAGACTGAAGGAATCGTCTTGATTGGTGAAATCGGAGGATCAATGGAAGAAGACGCAGCAGAATACATCATGGCCAACAACCCCCACAACAAGCCTATTGTCGCTTTCATTGCTGGTCGAACTGCCCCACCTGGACGAAGGATGGGTCATGCTGGAGCTATTATTAGTGGTGGAAAAGGAGCTGCTAGTGATAAAGTCAAGGCATTGGAGAAGGCTGGTGCTATCATTGCTCAGAGTCCTGCCCAGATTGGTGACTTGATGTTGAAGGCTATGAAGGAGGCTGGAAAGGCTTAGAGGAGAGAGTAGGAAATGCATATCAATTGGATCCAGAGGCGGGCTTTGTGCACGCATCGGTGATGAGTATCTGACAAGGAGTGACCGTACATGGCATGACAAGACAAGACTGGATAGGCTAAAAATTAAGCTAAATCAAAATGAGAAAAAAAAAACCCCGGTCCATTCCCTACAGTTGATCTTCATCCCAGTTCCAAACAAGCTCAGAGGACATCGACAACGATCCCAGTGGTAATCGCAATAATAGTAACGACTACAACCCCCATAACCCCAAGTTCAAGTTCATCAACAGCAGTAATTCCACCTAACAGTCAACTAATTCCATGACATTGACTGCATGACTCCGACCACTCGAGCCGTGGAGAAAATAACAGGCAGAGGAAACTTTACTTACTCGAACTTGAATTTGAAGATTCTCCTCCCCCATCACCACCATGACTTCCTTTATTTCCTTTCCCTCCACCTTTTCGTCTTTCAATTATCACATCCATCCTATCTTCATTTTCATCTCCCAACTTCAAACCCATTCCTGTCTGAACAGGTAGAAGTAGAAGTGCTGAAGTAGGTTGTGATATGGGTATAGAAGTAATATCGACCAGTAATGAAGATTGTATCGTTGAAACTATCTATCAATACCTCCATCCCTCTTACACTCAAGAAACACACGTACCTTGTATTTCTCTCACCTTTTCTTTCTCTTTCTCTTTCTCTATATCTGATTCTATTGGAGGCAAAATGGCAGATACTAATACAGTCCCGAGAGCTAGAGCTAATGTTAATTGCATTATCCCCTTTCCCGTTTCCCGACTTATGATCTCGATAAGGAGTAAAGTAATCGTTATTGCTGCGTCTCGTCTCGTTTCGTTGCGTTGATGATCAAAGAGAAGAAGTGAAGTGGAGAGATCAGTAGGCACCCTCTTGTCCCCTTATATATCATACTCGACCGAAGTCAGCACCCCAAACACGCAAACACGCATGACTATCGAACTAAAGAATTATAACCAAATCAATCCACATACACACGAACAAAAGGGACAAAGCCACGCTCCACACGACCTAAAATGATCCTTTGGGACCCTTGTCCTCACCCACGTCGCTAGGGCCCAAACCTCGGCTACGGCCATCAATATGGCCTCGGTCAATACCGTGGCACCACTCCCTCCTCGCCTATCAAACTTCTTCACGTGATTCATGAAACATAATGGGTGAGTCTGTATCTGCCTGACTACCTCGCTACTCGTCCTCGTCACTCTTTGATCTGATTCTACTGTATATCCGTCCATCCCATCCGTCACACCACACCGTCCTCGTCTCCTTTGCCATTTACGAGTGTACAATGGCTGATTATGACAAGACTAACATTAGCTCTTACGTCTGACAACTCACATCTCTGAGAAAGCAGAACTCACCCATAGGTTCCGACATATCCCCCGTAGTCTTTTCGAAAGCTTTCGTGGCAAAGTATCTGAAATCAGCATTTGTTCGCGTACATGGATGCGAGCCTTGCGAGCAAGTGAATCTCGCAAATAAGACAGAAAGGATGAAAGAAGGACAGAAAGGCAAAAAGAGCAAAAACCACGACTCACCGGACATCAGCATCCGTATCCTCCTCCTGCAATTTCTTTAAAGCAGGTACAATACGCCTATGAATAATATCCTGACCTTCGGCATCATTCGTACATTGTACAGCGAGCGTTTCAAGGCATTTAGCCACATTGAATCGGATATTGGGGATTGGGTCTGTTGATAAAGCCAGAGCAGCATCAAGTACTGTATCTCGAATAATAGCCACATCGAGAGCAGGCGCCATTGTCTACCTGTAAGTATAAAGTGACATTTGCTTAAATGAGACGAAGAAGGGTTCAGATGAAGGGAGAGTAAAGACTCACGGTGATGGCGAAGATCGTAGTCATTCGATATAGATAATTTGGGTGTTCACGCATATCCATGACTTTGGGGATAATAGTCGTTTTAGCCCATTCAACACCAAAGACATCTGTCAATTTCTTTAAATTTATCGTAGCCGCTTCTCGGATTGAAAAGACAGTATCTCCAAGCCATGTCATGCACAATGATCCAAGTTGATCATCAAAGAATTCAACGCCGAGTTGAGTGGCGATCAATGGGATATATTCAATAATGGCTTGTCGGACTCGCCATTGCTTGTCTTCGGATAATTCCATGACGGCGGGTAGGATAGCTTGGGATAATCGATCAACACCAATAACTTAGGATCAGTTTTGCCCTTTCTTGTCTCCTTCAGATGTAGCTTGGGGGCTTACCATTGTTGACGACTTCCAACTTGGAGATGAGGTTAAGACGGACTTCACTAAAGTCGTCCTTCAATAGCGCGAGGTAAAGGGGCACGAGGACATCGATAGTCGACTCTTTGCCTAGAAGAGGAGCGAGACCAGAAATTTGCTGAGCAAGGGATGCTCGGACATGTTGGCTTGAATCAGTCGATAGAGCCTGGACACAAGGAACGATTCGGGCCAGGATGACATCTCGGTCCAGTAGTTTCGAGAAGCCTGACCTCAGTACACGCGACCAGGAAACAGGAACAACGTACCAGGGACCTGACTGGCAGAAGCAGTCCTAACCTCCGCCTCCTGATCCTTCAACAACCCAACAAATGCTCCAACCAATTCCTCCTTGACAATAGCCTCTCCAACACTCTCTGCCAAGTTGACAAATTCATTGGCGACCATGTATCTTACTCTCCAACTCTTGTCGGCTACGGCATTACGGATAGATTCGAGCATATGTTCCTTTGTCTCTGCTGCGGATAAGTTGGAAGTGATGGCGATAAGATCCGGAATGGTCAATAGTCGTACGGAATCTTGATCGTCGGTTGATAATTTTCGGTAGAGGGGCAAGACGTCGTTAATGAGTTGTTCATGTTGCTTGGCACCTTCTGCTACTGATCTTGCGAATGGCTACCAATTAGCCATCTTGACCTGATATCGCTACAAGTAGGAAATCACTCACACCTAGGGCTTTGGCAGCAGCACGCCTGACCATGGGTGTATCATCGTTACACAATGCAGTAAACATTGTTCTCATTTCTCCTTGTGCTTCAGGACCCATACCGGGATAAGCAGCTGCAAACATTGCACAAGCTGATGTCCTTGAAGTGAACCAGTCTCCAGTCTGTAGTCGTTTAACGAGGGGTAGATAGTAGGTCTCCAGAGCTTGGGTGGAGAGGAGGGTAGCTGTTTTCGAGATCGACTCAGCTGCCTACAATCATTAGTAATTGATCCAGTTCAAACCCTAGATGAGAGGAGGGACTGACCTTGTCCCTAACCAAAGTCTCTTCTACCGCAGCTAGATTCTCCAAAGGTCCTAAAACAGTCCAAGCATGTTCCTTCCCTCCTACATACTCTGAGAAATTCCCAAGTTCTTCCGCCAATACCAACAGTACTTCATCCTCATCATCCAATTGATCCTGCAAGAAAGGAATCAATTCATCCCTTGTCCTCTGTGGTCCAAGCGCTAGGGCGATGGTAGATAATCGTCGAATGGACGATAGACGTAAGACGACATCTTCAGATTTGAGTTCATCCATTAACAAATGAATTGGGTAGAGGGAGTTTGAAGAGTTGGCATTGTTGGGATTGGGGTTGGCGTTGGCGGTACCGGTCGAGTTGGTTGGGGATGACATTGTGGGTGTAGAATGGATGGCTGATGAGCCTTGTTTCGTGATAACTGGGTCGGTAGCTGTATGCGTATGATTCTGTCCTATAGAATGGTGCTGCAGTGTTCAGGTGTAGTGTTGTTGAAAGGATAGCTTGCTACTGCCTAGACTAGATACTAAGTGATCCAGATAGATACCACCAAGTGACCAACGATACCCACCCACTCGACGCGCCTACATCGGTAATACCCGGAGAATCATACAAGTGGCATCCTACTTCCCATCCTCACTTTGCTCTGCGGTCTATCTGAAACACTGCATGCTTCATATTCTATGCACGACTATAGATCTACCAGTACTCTTTCTCAAGCACCTAATCAACATCCATCTCTTCAATCGTAGGACCTCCATCCTCCTTCTCATCCTTCATCTCTTCATCCTGCTTTGGCTGCTCAGTCTGAGGTTCAGTCGTAGGGACCTTGGGTGCCTTGGGCTTGGGCCTGTTCATGATGGCTGCACTTGTGTAGACGACATCTTCACGTCGCTTATTCATCTCGGAAGAAGTGATGACGGGGTTGACATTCTTGGGCTTCTCGGCTTGTCGAGCAAGTCTGTCGTCGAGCCATTGCTGGGTAGTTGCGCACTTTTCAATCTATCCATTAGTCTCTGCCACCCGCTGAATGTGTGTGAGAATACTTACGACCTTCTCCTTGTCGGCAGACTCGATGTGAGAGTACTTCTCATCATCAGACTGAGCCTGAGTCAAGTAGGTGTTTAATGCCTCCCTCAAAGCAGAAGCGGCCTTGGGTCGATCATCATTCTCCTTCCACCTCAAGTAGATTGGGTCTCCCTTGACCTTCAAACCATCTAATCGCTTGACGTAGGCGGATTTCTGTGCATCCTCACCCTCCTCAGAGTATAGCCAGTCTTCAGACTCGGATAGACCCTGGAGAAGTTCGGATTTCTCGGACTCCTGGACGTAGATTGCGTATCGGTCGTCTAGCTTGCCTCGCATCTCGTAAATGTACTCCTCAAGAGCGTTCTTTCGTTCCTTACTTATCAGCTTCTGACTTCCATAACATTCTTGAAACGTACCTCGGTCTCCAAGACGAGCTTGTCCTCGGAAGACATCTTGCCCTCCTTCTCGACAAGGTTGTCGACAGCAGATCGGTGAAGACCAGTGTACTGTCCAACAACCTGACAATCTCCCTTTCGCTGGATCTTCTTGACCATCTTCTTCTCCTCAACCTTGTCCTCTCCTTCACCAGTAGTGACAATCTCCTCCTTTTCAACTTCCTCGACCATGTAGGCACCTTCAAAGTTCATGATACCGTGCAAGTTCAATCTTGCCTTGACCTTGACACAAGCAAGTTCACCGTTGGCGGGCTTTTCGACATTCTTGACGGTGAATTTACCGAGCCATGGGTTGATACCCTTGGGGATGTTTGCAGATTCATCGTATCGTGCCTCTAGCTCGAATGGACCTTGTCGGTAGAAAGTCAATACCTTGGTGGAAGGGATAGCGTTGCCGGTGGGGAAAACGACGAGAGAAGTATCTTCGTCTGGGTTTCCGGGTTCCTGCTCCCAAGAGACCTTGACGGGGTATGGGTTGATGTCGTGAACGGCGAATTCTCGGACTCGGAAGACGGGAGATAGAGATGCACAAGCAAAAGTAGCACCTCGGGCGACGGCCTCTTCCTGGTTGAGAGTGAACGACAAGGTCTTTTCACCAAAGAATTTCTGAATTCGCTCCTTGATGGCGGGAATTCGGGTACATCCACCAACGAGCTCGACAGCGTCGATTTGGTCAACAGTCAAGCCAGCCTTGGAAAGGGCTTCCTCAAGAGGAGCGGATACTCGAGTGAGCAAGAAGTCGGTCAATTGCTCGAATTGGTCTCGCTTGAGGGATGATGTAGCGTCGATATCGTTCATGATGGATTCGACATTGATGGGTGCTTCTCCATTGGCGGAAAGAACCTTCTTCATCCTCTCACATCCAGTTGCCAATCGGAAAACAGCCTTGGGATTCGACATGACATCAATCTTGTATTTTGTCTTGAACTCCTCGGCAAAGTGCTTGACGAGTGCGAAATCGAAATCACGTCCACCGAATTGTCGGTCATAAGCAGTCGACTTGACTGTCAATTGACCTTTTGAGAATGCGACGACGGCAACAGAGTAGTTGGAGTGTCCAACATCAACGAAACAAACGTGTCGTGCGGCCTCGACTTCCTCGGGTAGATCAGCCTTGGTGATTCCGTAACCGAGAGCGACGGCGGTGGTCTCGTTGATTAATCGAAGAGGGTTCAAGCCGGCGATGGTAGCAGCGTCTGCAACAGCTCGTCGCTGAACATCGGTGTAGTATCCTGGGACGGCAATGACGACGTCCGAGACAGCCTGCTTCAATTCGATAGCAGCAGTATCACGTAGTTTGCCGAGGTAGGTAGCGAGGAGTTGGGTGAAGGAGAATGTAGCGGGTTCACCAAGGTAGTTTACCTACTTTGTCAGCTCGGATACCAACAAAGGAACAGTCGCTTCGACTCACCTTGATTCCAACCTCTCCATCAACATCAACAAGCTGAGCATTGATGAATTGCTTCTCAAACTCTTCAATCTCGGGATCAGCGAGAGACCTTCCGACTAATCGCTTCAAAGATCCAATAGTGTTTTTGAAGTTAGAAGTCTCGGCAGTCTTTGCTGCTTCACCAATATATCGTTGACGAGCAGTGTAAGAGATGAGCGAGCTGGTCTTAGCACTTGATCTCTAACCATGTAGAACACAACTTACGGAGTAGCTCGGTTTGAGACCTCGTTGGCGATAATGTCGATACCCCTGTGACGGGCGACACCAATTTTAGAGGACAAGTTTCCTAGATCAATACCGACGACGGACTGAGCATTAGCAGAGGTCTACTATACAGGATCTTGGTGAACATACTGCCATTGTAATTGACTATGTTTTGTGTTGTAGAGTGAAGTAAAAGGTGTACAGTGAATGTACTGATGTATGATCGCTTAGCTCTTTGAACTTTTACTTTTGGTGTACTCCTACCCTCCAGCAAGATTTGATTCCAGAACCATCTTGATTAATCTCGTTGATTATGACGTGGCATTTGAAGGGGATGGCGGTGTTCCTGGTTTCACGTGGCCAACCCCCCCCCCCTGACCGCTGTGACGTTAAGGTAAGCGGTGGGTGGAGTGGAGACGATCCAGTGTATGAAGGCGACTCTATCTACTGTATATTCAGTCTGCACTATACCTCAAGAGCACTCAGTCATCCAGACAACATTTCTGGACCTACCAAGTAATCGAATCTCATACCAAGGCGATCAACACCGGGAGCAAGTACTACCTTTGTCCGCCCGACCAGATACGCGTCAAAGTATAAAGCACAGCTCGCATCGCTTTCTTCATTCGGATCTAGCAAGCACACGACACCTGAACCAACCAAAGTGACCGCTGCAGCTGAGTCATAAGTAAATACACCACGATGCCATTCTTCAAGCGAAACAAAGACGCACCCCTCATCCCCCCCGTCGCCCCGACTCAATCCCAGCAAATGTCCTCGGACCCCTACGCGAACCCATCTAAAGGTCCCTCGGGCGATCCCTACGCTCGATCTAAACCTGCAGCCCAGGCTTCGAGTGACCCATACGCCCAAAAGTCAGGTGGAGATCCATATGCCCGTCAAGGAGGTGGTGACCCTTACGCCAAAACCGCTCAAGGTAGAGCAGGAGATAACCCCTATACCAAGAGAGGTGGGGAGGATGATCAAGCTCGAAACGAGTTATTTTCGGGTTTTGTAGCTCCTGAGAAACCTGTCGCGGAGAGACAGTATGGGTATGAAGGACGTGAGATGGAAGAGGACTTTGATGAGGATGAAGAGGTCGAGGGGATCAAGCAGGAGATGAGGGGTGTCAAGCAAGAAAGTTTGGCTAGTACCAGGTAAGCTCAGAACACCCTGACAAATGCGACAGCTGATGACGAGGAACGCATTGAGGCTTGCTAGAGAAGCAGAAGAGACTGCTAGGGGAACTATTGGTAAACTAGCTGATCAGTCTGGTGAGTACCATCTTTGCATTGTGATGTACAGCTGCTGATGAACGCAGAGAGGATCGCCAACTCTGAGCGATACCTCGACATGGCCAAGGCCAACAATCAGCGTGCCGAAGATAAAGCAGGCGAGTTGAAACAATTAAACAGAAGTATCTTCAGGCCGGTCGTTACCTGGAACAAGGTATGCCTATATAGTATCCGAATGTCGGGCAGGCTAACAAGCAGGATGCCAAGCGACAAGCTCAAGAAACCAAGATTGATGAACGACACGCAATGGAGCGAATTGATCGTCAACAAGCTTTATCAGACATCACATCCACTCGACAACGTCTTGGACAAGCTACAAACCCAACCCCCGGCATGTCTCGTCAACCAGGTATCGGCGAGCGTAAAGCCAAAGCAGACGCCAGGGCACGATACCAGTTCGACGCAACTGCTTCTGATGATGACCTCGAAGATGAACTTGATGAGAATCTCGATGAGACTCTGGAGGTCACAAGGAGGCTCAAAGGGCTGGCTACAGCTATGGGAGATGAGGTCAATGGACAGAATTCTAGGTTGGGTAGGGTCACCAATAAGACTGAAGATCTCGAGTATGGTCTGGCAAAGAACACAGAGAGACTTGCTAGGATCAGATAATTGCTTTTGTCGTTTTGTATGTGTACTCTATTTACGGTTGAAGCTCTTGTATATGCGTGTCATGTTATGGATTCATTGACTTGACGGAATGGTGCAGGTGCAGGTGGATGTGGATGGCCGGAGAAATGGCCGAGATTGAGATTCGCCACTTGGGACCCCGGACGACGTCAATTGTATGAATCATCCTCGACCTTGTATCTATATACACCTTTTCTTCTGCTTACCACACAATACAATATAGCACAGCTCAAACAACATTAAATATCACTCTCATGTCTCGACGCTAGCGTATACTACCAGATCGAATGTCCGACCCCGACCTGCCCCCGCCCCCTGCGGCAGCTGATGCTCCGCCTACATATGTACCTTCACAACCGCAAATCTTAGTTGCTCCTTTACCGGATTCACCAAGTTTCTTCTGGGGTAGGACTGTACAAGGGGAGATATTCGTGAAAGGGCTGGGCGATAAGAAGGGAAATAGGGGAGTCAAGAGGTTGTGAGTCCTTCACTTCGAGATATCTCAAGACTCCCAAGATGAGAAGAAGGGAGGTGTATGACTGATGAGCAGGATTGCAAGATTGGAGTTGACGGACTCATTACCTGAACATCATACTATTGTTCTCCACAAGTTTGATGAACTTGCACTATATCCACCAACGAACACATTGGCCGAATCTACATCAGCACCACCTTCATATGGTGATGCCCAATTCTCGACATCACACCGATTCTCTTTCCCTCTTCCACCTTCTCTCTCGCATAATTCCCCTTTACCTGGTACTCTGAACCTAACTTCCTCTCGCAGAGGAGAGATCAAATATACCTTATCCATCTCCCTGGAATTGGCATCAGGAACGACAGTCGAGGAGGTACTTGCAGTCGAAGGTACACCGCAAGATGTCGCTCTTGGCCATGAACAAGGGGAAGAAAAGGAAGAGGCGGAAGAGGTACTAGAGAGGGATGGAGTCAAGACTCGATTTGTGTTGGAGACGGATAGTCCTAGATTGGGAGATTTAGTGAGATTGGGAATAGAAGTTAGACCCATGGAAAGGCAAAAAACTGGAGTTGCAGGATTATCTTCTCAACCGAATCCAACCGATACTTTACGTCCTCTTCGTCGAGTTCGAGTGGAATTGTTTAGGCGAGTCAAGATTATCGATGATCATACTTCGTCCTCCTCTTCCTCTTCATCGAACTCAACAACGCCAGAACATCTCACATTATTATTCACATCTGGTAAATCCCTTCGATACCCAGGGACATCACGTACCAGACCACCTTTGAGAGTAATGTTCACCCTCCCCACCGCCCAGCTGGGGACAGTGGCAGGCGATACATATGGTGAAATCACAAGTATATCACCATATCACCATACTACGTTCTTTGTCAGAGTCACAATCGGTTTCGGAGGTAATCCCGACCTTTTGAATCCGAATCAAGCAGGCCCATCAACCTCAACACAAGAAGTCAAGGATTGGTATATCGAACAACCCCTTACTATTCGACCTAAATTATGGGTAGAACCAAGACAAGTCATTATACATGGTGGTCATTTACCAGCTTCGGGCCTAGGGACAGATGTGGGTGTAGGTTTAGAGCTTGAAGAATTGGATGAAGCTACCCGAGCAGCGTATAGAGCTAAAGGTCTGGATATAGTTGGTGATCAAGGGACATATAGGGCGCCAGATGGAGAATCAGGATCTGGAACCAGCGGACCGAGCAGTCATACACCACCCATTTCGCATGACCGTGACCCTGTTCCAGATCCAGCGCTAGTGCCAAGTCCAGGTGAAGGGGGATTACCATCATTCATTGAATCTCAAGCTCAAATGCAAGCTGGAGAAGGACCAGTTCTGGCCGACGGAATCCAATCTGAACGTCTTGTTCCTGTACAGTTCGAAGAAGATCAAGGGGATAGGGCGACTGAAGTAGGTAGAAGAAGTAGTCTAGGTGGTGAACTAGGGACTTGGGTCGAGGTGAGTCCCGTCTTCCACTGACATGTCTGTCGGGTGGCTGATGATAGTATGACGGCTATGAAACCTTTTCAATGGCCCCTCCTCCCGCGGCAGTGTCTTATGGGGTTGATTCATCAATGGATCCTCCTCAGGAAGGGGATGAAGATGTTAATGTAATGGGAGGCATGGTTGCCCGTTTGGGATTAGGGGAAGGAGGAGTTGTTAGACCAGGAGCTCAGGCGGAATTGATGGAACAATTAGGTCTGGGCGAGGGGACAAGGGTGGTGGATTTACAAGTAAGCTTCCACCAAGTACTCCCTAATCGTCCAAGCTAACGTGTAGGATGACTTACCTCCCGGGATAGATGAACCATCTTTACCAGGTTTACCAACATCCTATACACCTCATTCCCATTCCCACTCCCACTCTCACTCGCACACGCACACTGGCACAACCGTTACCCCTCCAACACAGGGTGATACAGATAATCCACCTTCATTCGCCGCTTCCGAAGCAGCTCAGGCTGTAGGCGGGGTCGCATCGGCTCAGAGAACGAGAACGAGATTGGCAGCGTCAGTACCTGCTACCGGCGGAGGAGCTGGAGGTGGGGAAGCTCCACCTGGATATTTCGGTGCGCCAGTTGTTAATGAAGGTGAGGGACCTGTTGGTTTGCCACCTTATAGTCAGGGATAGATTTGTAGATGCTACAGTGTATATAACGATCTGGATTCTCTCATCATCCTCTGTGGATGTCATACAGTACACTGGTGTCGTTGTGTTAGACCGAAGGCGGATTCGGCGGATTTTGAAACTCTCATCTTCCCCCTTGCCCGGGCATTTCGGTTGAGGCGGCGCGACCAGGCCTTGCATCGCTCGGGGTTGTCTACCTTGTTCACTAGCCTAGTTTTGATCGAAGTGGAAAGTCATTTATCTAGTCACATCAGACAGCCAGCGTGCCCTTCATATAATACCTCCGAGCCGGCAGCAGAATACAAACCGATGCATGATGTACTGTCACTACGTCCACAACTTGATAGTTCCATCCCACGAAGCAGTGACGACCTTTGACTGACATCATCAGCACCTCCCAAGACGACAGAAGAAAAGCGACTCACATGCTCATTAGGTAACCAAGCATGATCAATGACAACCTCCTTATGCGCTCTTAATCGACTAGCAATCTTTCCAGTCTTCCAATCCCAGAAAACGACATCTCCACCACCTGTTCCACTGGAAATGTATTTCCCATCAGGACTAAACCCGATATTACAAGCATATCCAGCAATAGTGTGACCTGCAAATCGCTTCTTCTTTGCTTGTTTAAATGATCCATCGGCGGCGTAGATCAAAATCTGGTTATCTAGGGATTGACATGCGAAGTATTTATCTATTTGTCAGCAGTGTCTAGAGGGGGAATGACGTACTGCTTGGATGTTTGGATACGGCTGGCATCGAGTGCATGTGCGGTTCGGCAATGTATTTGATGACTACTGGGATATCGTAGTCCCATCCACGTATCGTTTTATCGTCGGAGGTGGATACGAAACGACGATTCTCATCGACGAAAGTAATAGTGTTGACGGGTCCGAGATGTTGATCATAAGTCTGGATGATCTCGTGGGATCTCAGATCGTACTACACGTCAGCCTCGCTCATGACACAAGTGATTTGACGTACCTGAATGATCTTCTTGTCCTGCATACCAGCCATGAAGACATTCTGCTTATCTCCGTCGGGATGATACTTGACGACATTCGGGATTTTACCATTCGAGAATACCTGAATACATTTTCCAGTCTCTGTATCCCATTGTTTGATATAACGATCGTAAGATGCGGACAGGAATTTGGATCCGGCGTTATTGAAGTCGACATCTTTGACGGCTTGCGAATGTCCAAGGAAAGTACGTAGACAATTGCCTTCGTGGTACACGTCCCATAGCTAGACGTCAGATCATGGTCCATTCTCCAAAGTTAACACACCTTGATCTTTGTATCCATACTGGCACTGAGTAATAGATGACCGCTCTTTGGGAACAGCTTGATACGTGAAACACCCTTGTTGTGACCGGTCTACTGGTCAGCCGATGGCAGAGTGGACTGATGGCGGACGTACCCAGGTATGCACGCATCTCTCCGGGACATAGGCATTTGGCGGTGGTGCCCCATCGGAAGGATTGAGCTTGACATCCAGATCTGTCGGGATGTGCATATATGTTCGTCCAGCATAATCCGTGAGATCCTTTCCTATACGGTCAGACAATACCACAAAGACGAAGGGAGGACATACCGTGGAAAATACTCTTTTCGACTTTCGCCTCTTTCATCTTTTCCTGTGCCGCTTCCTTGGCTTCATCTCGCCTCTTCTTTTCAACCTGCCATTCCTCTTCTGCTTCGGGATCAATTTCAACCACTTCAGCAACTCTTTCACTCTCATAAGCAGCCCATGGCCCCATGTATGCTCCTTCCCCATCTACGACACCTGCATCACCTTTCTCGCCTCTTTTACGTTTCTGTTCCCTGCGAACGGATTTTGATGGTCGCATAGTATCGATTCCCGAGTAACCGTTTGACTGAGCATCGTTCATGGAGCCTACTACTGCTTGTGAGCCTGAAGCGGCTGTTGATGGGTTGAGTGCGTATCCGTGGACGTCGAATGTTCTCTGTTGGACCATGAAGTTGTATGCGTCCATTGCTTGTTCCTCTACGTGCCCTGTATGTCAGTCACCAACGTAGATTGACGAGATTGACAGGACGTACCAGATATCGAGTTCATGCCTCTATTTTTCTGGTTGTTGAAGGGATCCTGTGGCCCAGCGACCGGCCGAGTCATATCATCATACGTGATATTAACATTAATGACCTTATCCGTTGGTCTAGCAATAATTGCAGAAGAAACATGATTCGGGTCCTGACCATCAGTCTCGATCAGCAGCTAAAGCGATATACGTACCTCTCTCAGAACATCAGGTGCAGAGGCAACAACCAGCTTTCCATCCTTCTTCCTAGCTTGTGTATTCCCATTCCCATCTTTCAAGCCGAAAGCATCTATCCTAGCCTGTGCCTCCAACTTCTCATCGTCATCACTCTCGTCATCCTCTACTGCCGGAACCGACTGAGCGACAGTTTGAGGTTGTACCTCGTCGTCTGACGATTCATAGCCTTCTACCAAGGCCGACATTATGGTAGATTATGTGTGTTCAAGAGAGATAGGATAACAGCCATATATGGTCTATGTTACAACCCAAGTTTAGTAAAAGGAGGGAGTGAATAAGATATTTAAAGTGGAGGTGGTCAAGTACGCAACAACCTATGTAGATTAGTGATAATCATACCACAAGCTACTCATGCCAACAATGCGATCATGACAACCTCATCATTCTCAGTCAGAAGACCAGTAGCTTCAGGCTTGACAATTCGTCCACCTTCTCCAAATCACCTCATTCCGCCAAAATCGATTACACCAATAAATACAAATCAGCCACGGTACAGTACCTCCCCAACACATTCGACCCGCTCGACTTCAACACAGGGAATTGTCAGTGGAAGAAGGGGAAGTAATGAGACCTCTGGAGGGATGGGAATGGGACTAGGGCCCCCAGTACCTGCAAAAGGGGACAATAATAAGAAATTACCGCAGCCACCTTGGATCAGTCCCGGTAAAAGGGGTGAGAAGGGGTATGCAGGTGCATATGATAATAAGCTTGTAAGCTTTCGAGCTCACAATGCACGGCCAGTAAGCTGATGTATCAGGTATCATCGACAGTATCTCATCTCCCGCCTATACCCCTCTCACCAACACCCACGGGTAACTCCTCCTCAGTCTCGAGCCAGATCTTTCCCCATAGCCGGACGTACGACCTAAACCACCTCCACCCACATACAAGTACCAAGAAACCACCTTCAATACCCCCCTTGACTTCTGCACATTCGAATCAGCCAGGCGCAGTCATAGTTCTGCCTGATGGTACGGTCCTCTCTTCCGCCGGGACGGGGTCGACAGGCGAGAATCAAAGAGTGGCCGAGACGATGGCTCATTCAAGTGCCAACTCTCCATGGAACGTTCTCTTGATGCATGTCCTACCTTTGTTTGGAGGTGCAGAAGTCAAGACTCCTGTAGAAGAGCTCAAGTGAGTTATTCTACGGTGCGGATGCTAACGAGTAGTGGATTATCCCTATCACACATAGTTGCGAGCGCGGGGAGGGTGCCGACTGCGAGACTCGTCGCTGTACTTTCTTCGGATCTCAGAGAGTTCATTGGATCAGGAATGTTGACGTATAAATCCAAGTTTGACGTCTATGACGAGATCAAGCTGGTGTCGAAAGCGTCTGAACAATGGATTCATTTCTGGTCCAAGATCCTTCCCGTGAGTCCGCCGCGAAGAGCCGATTAGCGCTTGATGAGCTGACGATTAGTTCCTCGAATCTGTTCTCTTGCCCTTCTCTCAAATCAAAGATCAATTGCACACTACTACATCATCGCCAATCCGCATCCGCCATTTTCTCCTTACGGGATACCTAATCAACATCCTCCAACCGATGCTCACCCGCTTAATCGAGATAATCGCCCTCGCACCATCCTCATCACCCGTAAAATCGCTTCATCCCTCACAAATGCCCCCTCCGACCCAAGAGGAACTGCAACGGATACTCCAAATGTCACTTGTCCTATCGACTCAAGCGAAAACATCATCATTCTATCCTTTCCACTCATATGAAGAAAATAGAGAAACCGATAAACAAGTTCGTGAGAATGTAGAGGCATTAGGAAAAGCGGTTCGATGGCGCATGAATGCCATCAAACGTAAAGGAGATGATGAGAATACGTCTCAGAATTATTCCGTCATTGACGAGTTCGGGATTCCGAAAGATGGGAATGCGGCAGCACCGAAAAGACATTCATTACATCGTGGGCCTTCTTTATCTCAATCAGGTCGATTTCGCCGTAGAGGTTGGAGGGCAAGTACCAACATGTCACAAGTGTATGGCGAGGAACCCACCGCCATGGGCTTGTCAAGGCAGAACTCGGAATTCGGATATCTGAGTCAAACGACCCAAGAATGGGCTTCAAGTGTGAGGGAAGAAGATGAAGATGAGGAAGACAAGGATACGACGCCTGGGCAAAGTTTGGCTCCCGGTACAGGTACAGGTACAGGTACGGGACCATCTGGCAGGCAAGATGCCTCTTATGCGACAAGTACAGGTGGAATCATGACGGAAACGCCAACCACCTATGGTGGAATATCAGCAATGACGGCTAGTACGATGCGGGGCAATAGTCATCTAGCAGGCGGCGGGGGTTTTGAGATGGGGGATTGGGGGAATAGTCAACAAACCCCACAAGCGACTATCACTGGGTTTAGTAGAAGAAGGAGGGAGATGTCGACTGATTCAGCGGCTACAGAGACGGAACAGACTACACCGACAGCAGCAGACATCAGGCGGCGGGAAGGTCGTGTATGAGCATGAACAAAACGTGAGATTCTAGGTTGTAAAGTAGATGTAGCACATGTATACATTACAGCTCGCAGCCATATTCTTCACTCGATCTATCTGGATCTATCTACTCCTGAGACCCATCCTCGAGCTCTACCCTACTCATCATTCTCTGGCTGTTCCTCTTCGAGAACCTTGATCAACCTCACATGCATCTCCGTAGTCTCATCCCCACGTAAAACATCCGACAAGAATCTCGTCTCGACCTGCAGCTGAATCTAATAATTAGTCTCATGTCCTACTCATATCCCGTACCCCTCGTTTCAGAGAAACAAGACACGAAGAGGAAACAAAACGTACCATCTCCAAAGCACCCCTTACAACCCCACATAGGACATTACTAAACCATAATCCCCCCTCTCTAGCATCTGCCGGTAATTCTGCAAATTCCGCTAATGGATTCTCTTCGAATGTGAGGATAAATTCCTGTGGTGGGGCATTAGGAGATGAAGTGGGTGAAGGGGGGAATGAGAGTGTTGGTGTTATATTCAAGAATGTCTTGAATGCCACCTGGAATTAGCCTAGCGTCCTTATTTCTGGTTCGATCTAATGTATTTCCAAAGTTGATTTTCCAAGGGATCGCGGGCAGAATGGAACGGAAGTGGACAGAGGAGAAACGGGGAAAGAGGCGACATACCTTGGAAATAACCTCGGCGGTCTCTGCAAAAGTCGAACATCTCTGTAATCCAGTCCTAGCCAAGAAATCCTCAATCAACCTAGTCCCCATATTATATCCCCTGCAATCAGCCCAAGCTTATATACACCCTCTCACACTTTAGAGAAGTGGAAGAGGCTCACATTTTTTCTAATTGTTTATTGACCTCTGCATAATCTTCATAATCCTGTTCCATCAGTTCTTGCCCTTCCCATACAGATGAACGTGAGGGGACGAACCTTTATAAGTTGAACTACTAGCGCTCCATATGTTAATGTGAATAATTCTGCATTCTGGTTATCAGCTCATTACCTCCTTCCCTGCCCACTCCCACTCCTATTCCCAGTCACCACGTCTACGAAGGGAAATGAAAGGGATTGGATGGACATACGACTTTATCTGTCCTCTTCCAATTCTCTTCCTACTCGTCAGCTCAATCTCGAGGTCCGAGCAGTACAGCTTACTCCAATAGCTTTATATTGTTTTCCAGAAGACATTTTCGTAAAGGATAGATCGTGAATAATTGATACCAGAGCAAGTGGGTGGACGTGACGAGTTGATTCAAGTGGCGCCCCGAACTCAACCTCATTCTCATGCTGTGGCAGTCCTGTGTTGTGTATTTCTTTGGCAATCGTATGATATCCAAGTGTAAGCACTACTTATGGGAGATATACTCATTAAGTGTCCGTACATGCAAGTGATTGTTCTACTGTACTGAAGAGATCGATCTACGATCAAGTGTGTATGATACAAATTGATTTACTCTGCTGCTATCTCTCCCATACCGCCTCTCTGCCACACCCCAGGTATAGCTAGCTACCAAGCGTGCCGGCTCACGGGGCCTAGTACCCAAAGCATTCCTCCTCAAAGTCCACCCCTCCTACAGCTCTACGTCGATCCACATCAACGCTCCTAACAGCAATATTAACACTTTCAACCATAGCTTCAGGTCCACAAGCCGTAACGCAAACTCCACTCGAATCCGTCCTTTCCAACGCATGTCGATGTATAGTCTCCTCCACAAGTGTACTTACTACATTATCGAAACTAGCCCTTTTGGGGTAAGCCGCTATACTCGATAAAGGGACTGATCCTAATCGAGCTGAATTGGGGGTTGGGGTCGAAAATGAGGATGAAAATCCGCCTGTTGTCTTTGCAGAAGAAGGGCGACGGGAGAGGTAGGCGACTTGAACTTCTGGATCAATGAATGGATTTTGATCGTTAAATGGGTCTTTTGGGTCGGAATTGGCTTCATGCGTTACGTGTGATATATCGATTGAATCATCGTTGGCGGCGCAGGTACTGGCGAGTTTAAGGGGTGAAGAAGATGGACATCTAGTGACAAAGATCTTGACCCTCAGAGCGGTTGGTAGAGGTGATGTCCCACCATAACGCCTGTCGGTAAGACAGGCCATTTCGAACGCCTTGGCATCATTGACCATATCGAGTAAAGTAGGCATTAAAGGTCGAGCCGCTTCCTCCGTCCTAATGACCCAGACGAGATCGATTGTCCGAGCACGAACTACACCAGTAGCAGCTTTCGTCATGAGATCGTGAGCGAGTGCGAGCGAGTGAGTAATGCCCGATCCACCTGCACATAATAGTACAGAAGAGAAAGCAGGTAACATTGTATTTCCCATTCCACCATGTGGTCCTTCGACAATCATCGTAACGTCCACGGGCGCATTGGGACCAAGAGCAGATTCGGAATGTCCAGTAGATCCTTGTCCTTGAGCGAGTTTATGTAATGCTCTTGTCCAATCTCCTGAATTCTTGCACATGAGAATCAAACCTTCTCCATCTGGTGCAGACGAAATGGTGAATGGGTGTCCTTCAAATCCAAGTCGCCAGCCAAGTGCAGGGACACGTATACGAACATGTTGTCCTGCTCGCCATCCAGTACGTAGTGCTGGGATAGTAACGACAGTCGAAGAGGCAGTTTGAAGTGCGAGTAGTTCGGCTTTGGTAACTTTGGTTTTGAATAGCGTAAACACTATCGAGATCATGTATATAATCGCACCGGCGGCACTATCATCAGGACCTCTCCCCAAACGTACTTCTCAAAGTAGACTCACCACCAAGGCTTGGCAACTTTGACATGAAGGGCGGTACCGATCAAGAAAGAGATGATGCCGATAGTATGACAGAATTCGAATAATGCAAACCACCTCTTTCGGACCCAAGGAAGGGATGTGACGACAATCAAGACCAGACCGGCCCAAGCGACCCATGCCCAGATGATGGAAATCTTTGTTGAGTAGGCACCAAATTTACCCATCCATACCCATTTAGCAGCTACTGGTCAGCTCCGACAATTAAGGGCTAGAACTAGACTTACTCCAGAAAGCGACGTGTAGACCAGTAGCGAGGAAACAGACCCTTCCTACGATCTTGTGGAACGTCTTTAACCTCTCGTATCCCTTTCCAACGCATAGACCGATGATATTTCCCCTGACCCCCAGGGCAATGACCAGAGGAATCTGGACCATACCCACTAATCCTGATCGTTGGAAATCGTTCCCATACGGCCTGGCGGCTGTGGGCGGTAGTGGATTCGTCTTCCATAGCAAAGCGGTAATACAAACGGCGAGGTATAGGCAGATGACGACCAATTGTGGCATGTGCATTAACGATCCGAATGGTGCGGGTAAATTAAGGAATGGAGCACCATGTACCCATCTTGCGAACGGAAGGTGGTTGAGGATAGGAGTAACATGTGGTGGGGGTAGTAATGTCGGTGTTTCTCCTTCGGGTCCGTCGGATGGTGACGGGATATCACCATATGAAGTCGTAGGCATGAATGCTTTTTCAGGAAATGCAAATGCTTCTTTGGATTCAATAGTGGGTGAATGTAATCCAGTTGGTAATTGTCCTTTACGAAGGAACCATCCGGAGAATACCCCTCCTCCACCTACTTGCCTTTGTACCTGTGTCCTTGAATGTGTGAGGGCAATAGCCGAATGTGGGATAGCAGAAGGAGGTGGTAAATCACTTTGGATCTGACGTTTACGGTGTAGAGATGCGTATAATCGTGCGATGAATCGAGGAGATTGAAGTGCTGCACAAACAAAGAGAATTATCGTAAAGGCGTACATCATATTACGGGGTGTCGTTGCTGGCATGTCAGCTCTATACCTAGCTCTAGATCACACTGGGTATAGCTGAGCATGAGAAAGTTCCAACTCACAATCGTATCCTTTTGCATGAGACCAATGATCCGAGCGCATATCGGTAAAGTTCATATTCTTGTAATCGACCGGTGTGAGAGTTGCCGTTTCTTGAGCAATAGCAGCGACGACCATTGATCCTGATAATGCCGCCGCCGCCACCGTCGGAAGTGTCGCGATAGATTGATGGTGCGTCAAAGCCTGACCCACTGCTTCAACAGTAAGCGCCATGATGCCGTTATAGGTTGAGTTGTAGATGGAGGGGATAAATGAGAGTCGAAGGTCGGGGACGAATCAATCGTGTTCGGTTCTTCTTCAATGAGCGTTCGGATGTATGAATGAATACAAAGAATGAGAATGGTGATTGACTATCTACAAATAGATCAGTTCAAAGTTCTCCATGATAAGATTGGGCTGGATTGAGTGAGTGAGTGAAGGATAGAGTCTGTATTGTATAAGATGGCGTCCTCCTCTGTCCAGCAAAGGGGATTCAGAGTAAAGGAACACTTGATGGTGATAGAGTAGATAGAGACATGGTAATGGCAATCTCAATCTAAATGGAAGGTAACGGGTGTGTGTCGGGAACAATACAAAGAAAAGAGTGCCTTTAGATTGTGTGGTTTGAAACGTCAACGTACAGAAATGATGACAGTCCTTGAAAGGAATACACAACCTGTTGTGTATGATCCTTATTCCTCCCTTGAACCTCGGGTCCTTTTTGGCTGTACAAGCGTTTCGATAAGCAAGGGGTAGAACGAGAGTCGGTTGATTTCTGGGGTCAAAGTGCCGATCATCAAGATTGACGTCCTTGATTGCCTTGGGCCAGATCGATATTGGGATTGACTGATTGACGAAGCGGTGTTTGAAAGATAGTAGTCGGAGATTTGATACAGAAGGACGTCCAGCGTCTTTGATTCGGATTGAATGTATTTATGTATGTATCGATGTATAGAGAAGAGATGGGTCAAAGATGATACAGATGATGAGGTGACCGTGCACCTGTATCTAGAAAGAGTGTATGGATAAAGTATGAGAACAAAGGAGAAAGGAGTAATACCAAGTCAAACACTTAAAATCAGTCTCGTCAACGCGCACAGTGAGTGTTGTTGTCCCTGGATTATATTCAAAGCCAAGCCTTTTCAGATGTATTATATTATATTGTACTCGTTCGCAAATCATTCTCCAGTCCGATGCATGTATCTCCTACTGTGATATCCTATCAGAGTACATCCTCCATCCACCGACCAGTACTGGCTAGACGGATGACTGAAACCTGTTGATCTGACTACTAAACGCGTCAAGTTATAAAACCAGTCGCGTACTCTCGGCAACTCGGCACCAAGACCACGCTGGGTGGAAGACTTGGCCGTCATAGCGTACGGGGTATCGATATATAACTCACGCAGTCCACACCAGGTGGAGCGATTGGAAAGGAGGACATGATCGGCTACTTGTCAACGTAATCTGCTACTTGACTACGAAGCTTGCAACTTGACTACAATGACATCTCCCTCAACGACCAAATGACAATAACGATGTGGCGTAATTCGAAACAGGGGGCTTGAAACAAAGTTCAACGCCATCGATTCGACACATGACGCCTCTCATTCGTAATCTTATCTCTTGCAAGCGATTGATGCAAGTAATGCAAGCAATAAAGATATACATGATAGGTTTACAAATCAAGTGAAAAAAGTGCACAGCACTATTGTAAGAAATGAAATTATTCTAATGCGATTTATCTAAATTACCCAAAATATATGATGATTGATGATGCCTGAATTAAATGCTATAATGCTATGCGTGAAAGTCGTGTATGGTAGGTATGGTATGGTATGATATGACAAGATTATTGAGGTAAGAGTCATGTCGTCGCGTTGCGTTATGAAAGTCCTGGATGTGTGGAGTTGATGCGATGGTGTGGTGTGTCCTGGTATTGCGAAGTGGGTGGCTAAGTAGCAGTCGAGTCGAGATCCAGAGGATGAAACAATGATCGTGGTTCGTGGAAGCCGAAATCGTTCACTGCCCCTTGCTAGTTCCATGAGATCAAGAATCATCCCCAACGTTTCCACCCGGAGGTTTAGCCCTCGCAGCTCTCCTCTCCATCCTCCTTTTCTCTCTCTCCTTCTCCTTTTCCGGATCTTTCTCTCTATCCTTCTCAATCCCTTCCTCTCGCTTCTTACGTTCTTTCCTCTCTTCACTAGTCTCCTTGGTCTTGGTCTTGGCCTTGGTCTTGATATTGGAAGAAGAAGCATATGATGCGGATTTGAATAATGAAGGACGAGAATTAGGACTTGACGGGACTCCTGGTGTCTGACCCTGAGGTTTAGATTGAGATTGAGATTGAGCCTGAGGTTGTGGTCGAGATTGAGATTGAGGTCGTGGTGAAGGGGGAGGTTGAGGTTTAGCCTGGGTGGTAGTTCGATTGTTATCGGCATTAGACTTTAAAGTCATATGAGCTACATCTGCGAATAAATCGTTAGATCCTGTACTGAATGAATTACTCCTTTTCGCATTGGCATTCGGCCTTGGTTTCGGTTGAGATGCTGGAATACCATCTCTTGCGAGGGC